>Ga0233425_10000677_pt1 | contig 85466 bp, 67 predicted proteins | sample Watercolumn_Towu_2_FD_181712 | JGI IMG/M metagenome (GOLD analysis project Ga0233425, IMG submission 181712) | Freshwater microbial communities from Lake Towuti, South Sulawesi, Indonesia - Watercolumn_Towuti2014_140_MG | ecosystem: Environmental > Aquatic > Freshwater > Lake | place... | reverse complement strand
GGCGGTGACGGAAAACAACACCGACACGACGAACACCGGGACGCTGGGCTGGAGCTACACGCTCGCCAACAGCAATGCGACGCTACAGTCGCTGGCCAAGGACCAGACGATCACGCAGATCTATACGGTCACGATCACCGACAACAACCTGGCGTCGGTGACGCAGGACGTGACCGTGGTGATCACGGGCGTGAACGACACGGCGACCATCGTCGCGGGCTCGACGGATGCGGCCGGCGCGGTGACCGAGGACACGGGCGTCATTGCCGGTGAGATCAAGGACAGCGGCACGATCACGTTCCAGGATTTGGACCTGATCGACACCCACACCGCGACGAAGGTGCTGAAGTCGTCCGACGCCAACGCCAACCTGCCGGGCTTTGCGGAAGGCGTGGGGTCGGGCGTCGCCAACATCGGCACCTTCGCCATCGACGCGGCGGTGACGGAAAACAACACCGACACGACGAACACCGGGACGCTGGGCTGGAGCTACACGCTCGCCAACAGCAATGCGACGCTACAGTCGCTGGCCAAGGACCAGGCGATCACGCAGATCTATACGGTCACGATCACCGACAACAACCTGGCGTCGGTGACGCAGGACGTGACCGTGGTCATCACCGGCGTCAATGACGGGCCGACGATCGCAAGCGCGGCGGCGAACCACAGCGGCGCGCTGATCGAGGATTTGGGCGTCAGCGGCGGCAACCTCTCGGTCACCAAGACGATCACGTTCCAGGACCTGGACCTGATCGACACGCACACCGAGAGCTTCGCGCTCAAGTCCTCGGCGGCCAGCGCGGACCTGCCCGGCTATACCGAGGGCAACGCGCCCGGCGTTTCGGAGCTCGGCAGCTTCTCACTGGCGGCGGACGTCGAGGACCCGACCGACACGACGAACACCGGCACGGTGGACTGGACCTTCACCGTCGCGAACAGCGCGGTCCAGCAGCTGGCGCAGGGCCAGGTCGTCACGCAGGTCTACACCGTCACGGTGACCGACAACAATTCCGCCTCGGTGACCCAGGACGTGACGGTCACGATCACGGGCGTCAACGACACCGCGACGATCACCAGTGCCGCCGCCGACCACGCCGGGGCGGTGACCGAGGACACGGGCGTGGTGGGCGGCAACCTCAGCGCCGGCGACACCATCGCCTTCTCCGACGTCGACCTGATCGACACGCACACCCGCGCCTTCGCGTTCAAGACCTCGGACGCGAACGCGAACCTGCCGGGTTTCACCGATGGCACCAGCAACATCGGCACCTTCGCGCTGGGCGCGATCAGCGAGGACAACACCGACACCAGCCCGAACGGGTCGCTCGGCTGGACCTACACGCTCGCCAACGGCGATGCGACGTTGCAGTCGCTGGCCAAGGACCAGACCATCACCCAGGTCTACACGGTCACGATCACCGACAGCAGCGGCACGGGCACCGCGTCGGTGACGCAGGACGTGACCATCACGATCACCGGCGTGAACGACACGGCGACCATCGTTACGGCCGGCGGAGCGACCGACGCCGACGGCGCGGTGACCGAAGACACCGGCGTCAACGGCAGCGGCAATATCACGGACAGCGGCACGATCACCTTCGCCGACGTGGACCTGATCGACACGCACAGCGTCGCGTTCGTGCTCAAGTCCGCCTCGGCCGCGCCCGACTTGCCGGGCTACAACGAGGGCGCGCCGCCCAGCCCGAACACGACCATCGGCACCTTCGCCCTCGGCGCGGTCAGCGAGAACACCGGCGACACCGACGCCCAGGGCAGCGTGGGGTGGACTTTCACGCTCGCGAACGGCAACGCGGTGCTGCAATCCCTGGCCCAAGGCCAGGTGCTGACGCAGGTCTACACGGTCACGATCACCGACAACAACGGCGCGGCGGTCACGCAGGACGTGACGATCACGATCACCGGCGTCAACGACACCCCCGACGCGGTCAACGACACGCACGGCACGACGCTGGTCGAGGGCGACGAGTCGAGCAACGGCGACACGTCGATCGACGCCAACCAGAGCGTCAGCGGCAACGCGCTGAGCAACGACACCGATGTGGACGCGATCGACACGCGCTCGGTCGTGGGCGTGGCGGCGGGCAACGTGGCGGGTCCGCTGTCGACCGGCGTGGGCGCCACGGTCACGGGCGTCTACGGTTCGGTCGTGATCGCGGCCGACGGCTCGTACACCTACACCCTCGACAACAGCGACGCCGACACCCAGGCGCTGTCTACCGGCCAAAGCGTCGCCGAGGTCTTCACCTACACGATCGCGGACAACAACGGCGCCAAGGACACGGCGACGCTTACCGTCAACATCGACGGGCGCGACGACACCTATGTCGGCACTTCGGGCGCCGACGCGATCACCGGCACCGGTGGGCGCGACACGATCCAGGGCCTCGGCGGCAACGACACGCTGAACGGCGCGGGCGGCAACGACCTGCTCCAGGGCGGCGACAACGACGACACGCTGGTGGGCGGCGCCGGCAACGACACGCTCCAGGGCGGCGACGGCACGGACTTGGCGGATTACTCCGCCTCCGCCTCGGGCGTCGCCGTGGACCTGACGCTCGCGACCGCGCAATCCGGCGGCGACGCAGGGGGCGACATCCTCTCCGGCATCGAGAACGTCGCGGGCTCGGCCAGCGCCGACACGCTGACCGGCGACGGCAACGCCAATCTTCTGACCGGCAACGGCGGCGCCGACACGATCGCCGGCGGCGGCGGCGACGACACGCTGGTCGGCAGCGCGGGCGCGGATTCGCTCGACGGCGGCGGCGGCAACGACACCGCCGACTACTCGGCCTCGGCCTCGGGCGTCACGGTGGACCTGACGCTCGCAACCGCGCAAACCAGCGCGGGCGATGCATCCGGCGACGTGCTGTCCAACATCGAAAACCTGGTTGGCTCGGGCTCCGCCGACACGCTGGCCGGCACCAGCGGCGTCAACGTCATCAGCGGCGGCGGCGGCGGCGATTCGATCACCGGCGGCGACGGGGCGGACACGCTCTCGGGCGGCACCGGCGACGACGCGTTCTACTTCAACACCGGCGACGCGGATTCGGGCGAAACCATCGACGGCGGGTCGGGCAGCGACACGCTGGTCGTCGCCACCAGCACCGACTTCAGCTCGGCGGTCGTTCTCGGCATCGAGAAGGTGGTGATCGCCAACGGCCAGACCGCGACGTTCGCCGGCGACCAGATCGGCGGTCAATCCTGGAACATCGATCCGTCCGGCGGCGTGCAGACCCTGGTCGTCAATGTCGGCCCCAGCGGCAACAACGTCGATCTGTCGGCCCTCACGTTCACGGGCTGGGATCCGGCCGGCGAAGGCGATTCCGTGGTCGTCAACGGCAACGCCAACGCGAACACCATCATCGGCACCGGCCAGATCGACACGCTCAACGGCTCGGGCGGCGACGACACGCTCTTGGGCGGCGCGGGCGGCGATACGCTCGACGGCGGCACGGGCACCAACACCGCAAGCTACGCCGGCTCGGCCGCGGTCGCCGTCACGCTCGGCGGCTCGGCGAGCGGCGGCGACGCGGCCGGCGACGCGCTCACCAACATCCAGAACCTGATCGGCTCCAGCAACGCCGACACGCTGACGGGCGACGGCAACGTCAACGTCATCGACGGCGGCGCCGGCGACGATACGCTGACCGGCATGGGCGGCGACGACACGCTCAAGGGCGGCGAAGGCAACGACACGCTGTTCGGCGGCTCGGGCGCGGACAGCATCGACGGCGGCGCCGGCACCGATTCGGCGGGCTACGGCGCGTCCGACGCGGGCGTGACCGTCGACCTTACCGTTACGGGCGCGCAGACCAGCGGCGGCTACGCCTCGGGCGACGTGCTCGCCAACATCGAGAACCTCAGCGGCTCGACGTTCGCCGACACCCTGACCGGCGATTCCAACGCCAACTCGATCTTTGGCAACGACGGCAACGACACGATCGCGGGCGGCGGCGGCGCGGACACCCTCTCCGGCGGAAACGGCGACGACACGCTGACCGGCGGCGCGGGCGGCGACACGCTGAGCGGCGGCGCGGGCAACGACACGGCAAGCTACGCGGGGTCGTCGCTGGGCGTGACGGTTTCGCTCGCCAACCCCTCGGCCAGCGGCGGCGACGCTGCGGGCGACTCGATTTCCAGCATCGAAAACCTGATCGGCTCGTCCAACGCCGACACGCTGATCGGCGACAGCGGCGTCAACACGCTCGACGGCTCGGGCGGCGACGACACGCTCTATGGCGGGTCGGGCGGCGACAGCCTGATCGGCGGCTCGGGCTCGGATACCGCGGCCTATGGGGCCTCGAGCGTCGGGGTGACGATCGATCTCGCCGCCAACACGGCGTCGGGCGGCGAGGCGGCCGGCGACAGCTTCTCGGGCGTCGAGAACCTGATCGGCTCGACCGGCGGCGACACCCTGTTCGGCGATTCCGGCGCCAACGTGCTGACCGGCAACGACGGCAACGATTGGCTCGACGGCAGGGCCGGCAACGACACGATCTCCGGCGGTGCCGGCAGCGACAACGTTTACGGCGGCGCCGGCACCAACACGCTCGACGGCGGCAGCGACTTCGACAACATCGTCTACACCGACGCGACCGCGGGCGTGGTCATCAACCTGGCGGCGGGAACGGCGACCAGCGCCGACCGGAGCGACACGATCTCGAACTTCGAGGGCGTGATCGCCTCGCCCTATGACGACACGATCACCGGCAGCGACAACAACGACGACCTCGCGGGCGAGGGCGGCAACGACACGATCGACGGCGGCGCCGGCACCGATTCGGTCAGTTACTTCGCCGCCTCGGGCAGCGTGGTCGTGAACCTCACCACCGGCACCGCCACGGGCGCGGCCGGCAACGACACCCTCAGCAACATCGAATATGCGCGCGGCGGCGCCTACGCCGACACGATCACCGGCAGCGCGGCCGCGAACTTTCTCCAGGGCAACGGCGGCGACGACACGCTGGCGGGCCTCGGCGGGGCGGACCAGCTCGACGGCGGCGACGGCAACGACACGGTGGACTATTCCGCTTCGACCGCGGGCGTGACGGTCGACCTGTCGAGCGCCGCGGCGCAGTCGGGCGGCGACGCGGCCGGTGACACGCTCAGCAACATCGAGAACGCGCTCGGCTCGGCCCAGGCCGACGCGCTCACGGGCACCGGCGGCGCCAACACGCTGATCGGCAGCGCGGGCGACGACACGCTGAGCGGCGGCGCGGGCAATGACACGCTCGCGGGCGGTGCGGGCAACGACACGCTCGCGGGCGGCGCGGACACCGACACGGCCGACTATTCGGCCTCGTCCGCGGGCGTCACCGTGGACCTCACGCTCGGGACCGCGCAGACCGGCGGCGATGCGGCAGGCGACGTGCTCTCCGGCATCGAGAACGTCATCGGCTCGTCCCAGATGGACGTGCTGACGGGCGATGGCAACGCCAACGTGCTGACCGGCTCGGGCGGCGACGACGTGCTGAAAGGGGCGGGCGGCGCGGACTCGCTGGCGGGCGGCGCGGGCAACGACACCGCGAGCTACGCCGGCTCGGCGGCGGGCGTGACGGTGGACCTGACGGTGACGACGGGACAGACCAGCTCGGGCGATGCGTCGGGCGACGTGCTGTCGGGCATCGAGAACCTGCTCGGCTCCTCGAACGCCGACACGCTTACGGGTGACGCCAACGCCAACACGCTCGACGGCTCGGGCGGCGCCGACTCGCTGATCGGCGGCGCCGGCAACGATCTGATCGTGGGCGCGCAAGACGACCTGTTGCTCGACGGCGGCGCGGACACCGACACGTTGCAGGTAGGCGCCGGCTTCACCAGCTCAAGCAACGCCCAGATCGCCAACATCGAGATCGTTACGCTGACGGCGGGCGTGGCGCTGGACCTGTCCAACCAGACCGAGGCCTTCACGATCAACGGTTCGTCCAGCGCCGACACGATCACCGGCGGCTCGGGCGCGGACAGCATCAATGGCGGCGCCGGCAACGACACGATCGTGGGCGCGCAGAACGATGCGCTGCTGGACGGCGGCGCCAACACCGACACGCTGCAGGTGGGTGCCGACGGTGCCAACTTCACGAGCAGCAGCAACGCCCAGATCGTCAACATCGAGAATGTCACGCTGGCAGCCGCGGTGGCGCTGGACCTTTCGAACCAGACCGAGGCCTTCACGATCAACGGCTCATCGGGCATGGACACGATCACCGGCGGCTCGGGCGCCGACAGCATAAACGGCGGCGCCGACAACGATACGATCGTCGGTGCGCAGAACGACGCCCTGCTCGACGGCGGCGCCGACACCGACACGCTGCAGGTGGGCGCCGGCTTCACCAGCTCAAGCAACGCCCAGATCGCCAACATCGAGATCGTGACGCTGACGGCGGGCGTGGCGCTCAACCTGTCGAACCAGACCGAGGCGTTCATCATCAACGGTTCGTCCAGCGCCGACACGATCACCGGCGGTTCGGGCGCGGACAGCATCGACGGCGGCGCCGGCAACGACACGATCGTGGGCGCGCAGAACGACGCGCTGCTCGACGGCGGCGCCGACACCGACACGCTGCAGGTGGGCGCCAACTTCACCAGCACCGGCGACGGCCAGATCGCCAATATCGAGAACGTAACGCTGACGGCCGGGGTGGCGCTGGACCTGTCCAATCAGACGGAAGGCTTCGTCATCAACGGTTCGTCGAGCGCCGATACCATCACCGCCGGTTCGGGCAACGACACGGTCGACGGCGGTGCGGGCGCGGACAGCTTCGTCGGCAACGGCGGCAACGACGTGATCGCCGGCGCGCAGGACGACGCGCTGCTGGACGGCGGCGCCGGTACCGACACGCTGAATGTCGGGGCGGCCTTCACCAGCGCCAGCAACGCCCAGATCGTCAATATCGAGATCGTGACGCTGACGGCCGCGGTGGCGCTGGACCTGTCGAACCAGACCGAGCAGTTCGTGATCTCCGGCTCGTCGGGCGACGACACGATCACCGGCGGCTCGGCCAGCGACAGCATCAGCGGCAGCGCGGGCAACGACACGATCCTGGGCGGCATCGAGGATTTCCTGCTCAACGGCGGCGCCGACACCGACACGTTGTCGCTGGGGAACACCGGGAACTTCTCCGGTGCGGCCGACTCCAAGGTCGTGAACATCGAGATCGTGACGCTGACCTCGGCGATTACGCTGAACCTGGCGAACCAGACCGAGGCGTTCACGATCAACGGCTCGTCGGGCGCGGACAATATCACCGGCGGCTCCGCCGGCGACAGCATCAACGCTGGTGGCGGCAACGACACGATCGTTGGCGCCCAGAACGACCTTCTACTCGACGGCGGCGCCGACACCGACACGCTGCAGGTGGGGTCCGCCTTCACCAGCACCGGCGACGCCCAGATCGCGAACATCGAGAACGTGACGCTGACGGCCGCGGCGGCGCTGGACCTGTCCAACCAGACCGAGGGTTTCACGATCAACGGTTCGTCCGGCGTGGACACGATCACCGTCGGCTCCGGCGCGGACACGCTGATCGGCGGCGGCGGCGGCGACTCCCTGACCGGCGGCGCCGGCACGGATACCGCGAGCTACGCCGGCTCGTCGGCGGGCGTGACCGTGGACCTGACCGTCGCCACGGCGCAGACCAGCGCGGGCGACGCCTCGGGCGATGTGCTCTCGGGCATCGAGAACCTACTGGGCTCGTCCAACGCCGACTCGCTGACCGGCGACGGCGGTTCCAACGTCCTGGACGGCAGCGGCGGCAACGACGACCTGATCGGCCTGGGCGGCGCGGACACGCTGATCGGCGGCGCGGGCAACGACACCGCCAGTTACGCCGGCTCCTCGTCGGGCGTCACGGTCGATCTCACGGTGACTACCGGCCAGACCAGCGCCGGCGACGCGTCGGGCGACGTGCTATCGGGCATCGAGAACCTGGTGGGGTCGTCGAATGCGGACACGCTGACGGGCGACGGCGGCGCCAATGTCCTGAACGGCGCCGACGGCAACGACACGCTGAACGGTGGCGGCGGCGACGACACGCTGAGGGGCGGGTCCGGCAACGACGCCCTGGATGGCGGCTCGGGCACCGACACCGCGCTATACACCTCCCTCGGCGCGGGCGTCGTGGTCAACCTGACCACGGGTTCGGCCGTCGCCAGCGCCAGCAACACCGATACCCTCGCTAACATCGAGAACGTTACCGGCTCGGACTTCGCCGACACGCTCACGGGCGACAGCGCCGTCAACGTGCTGGACGGCGGCGACGGCGACGACACGCTGGCCGGCCTCGGCGGCGCGGACTCGCTGGTGGGGAGCAACGGCAACGACACCGCCGACTATTCGGCGTCGGCGGCCGGCGTGCGGGTAGACCTCAACGCCGGCACCGGCATCGGCGGCGACGCCGACGGCGACACGCTCACGGGCATCGAGAACGCCAAGGGCTCCACCTCGGCCGACACGCTCACCGGCACCGCCAGCACCAACACGCTGATCGGCAACGGCGGCGCGGATACGCTCAATGGCATGGACGGCAACGACAAGCTGATCGTCGCCGACAGCGGCTTCGCCAAGGTCGACGGCGGCGTCGGCACGTTCGACATCCTGGATCTGTCGCCCGTCGGCTCGATCGATTTCACCGGCCTCAGCGACATCACCACCAAGGTCGCCAACGTCGAGGTGTTCGATCTGACCGGCGGCGTCAACAACACGGTCGCGCTCAACTTCGACAACGTGCTGGACCTGAACGTGCAGAGCGCCAACGTGATCAACAGCGGCGTGGACAACGCCTTGCTGATCGCCGGCGTGGGCGGCGACACGGTCAATCTGTCGGGCGCCTGGACCAAGACGGTCGGCGGCGGCGGCGCGGGGTTCGACCTCTACACCTCGAACGCCAACGCCAACGCCAAGATCATCATCGATTCGGATATCACCGTGAACACCGGCCTCTGATCGGCCAAGGGCCGGTTCGCGTGATGCGGGGACTCCCGCGCCGGTAGCATTCCGGGAGCCTTAATGTCCGATTGGCATCGGCTTCGCCCGCCCGGCCCGACTCTGCGTCCAAAAAGTCACAGTGTTCGACGAAGAAGCCGGAGTCCTACGTGAACCCATCTATCCTAACCCATTGGAATCTAGTAAATTAATATTTGTTTCCCGGGCTGCGAAAAGCAAGGGGCGGGGTCATGGGTAGTCGGGATCAGGCTGCAGGATGCAATGCGCCGGCGCGGCGCCTGCGCGCGCTGCTGGCCGGCGCGCTGGCGGTCGCCGCGGTCGCCTTGGCGGGCGGCGCGGGCGGCGCGGACGCGCGCACGCTGAAAGAATCGGTCGCGATCACGGTCCAGCGCTACCCGGAAATCCAGCGCGACAAGGCGCTGTCCGCGGCGGCCGACAAGGCGATCGACCAGGCGTTCTCCAGCTATCTGCCTAACCTGAACCTCGACCAGGAATTCGGCTACGAGTGGACCAACAGCCCCTCGACCCGCACCCGCGCCACGCGCACCGTCGGCATCGACCCGGGCAGCGTGTCGCGCGTGCGCCGCGACAGCAACGTGACCTTCCGCCAGATGATGTTCGACGGGTTCGAAACGCCGAACCGGGTGTCCTCGGCGCGCTACAGCCTCGACACCGCGAACTTCACGGTCGCCGAGACCAGCGAGCGCGTCGCGCTGCGCGTGGTCTTGCTATATCTCGACGTGCTGCGCACCCGCATGTTCGTGGACATCACGCAGGAGAACCTCAACGCCCTCGCCGAAATCGCCGGGCAAATCCGCGAGCTCGCCCAGGCCGGCCGCGGCACCGGCTCCGACGTCGACCAGGCCGACAGCCGCGTGTACCAGGGCCGCGCGGCGATCGAGCTGCGCAAGGGCGAGAACAACGCCGCGATCGCCCGCTACATCGAGGTGGTGGGCGAAGTGCCGGTCGACCTGGTGCTGCCGGATGCGCCGCAATACCAGCGCCCGACCAGCGAGGAGGAGGCGGTCGCCTTCGCCCTGGCGCACCATCCCTCGGGCCTCGCCAGCGCCTCGTTCTACAAGTCGCGCCAGGCCGACGCGGATGCCGCCTGGGGGCCGTTCTATCCGCGGTTCGACTTCGAAACCCTTGCCTCGACCGGCTCCAACCTGGACGGCAACAAGGGCCGCGACAGCGACATCAACCCGCGCCTGCGCCTGCGCCAGAACGTGTTCAACGGCATGGGCGACTGGGCGCGCGTCGGCCGCACCCGCGAAGAGGCGGTGGCCGCCAAGGAGGACGATGCCGAGCAGCGCCGCCGCATCCGCGAGGAGGTGCGCGTCTCGTACCGCAACCTGAAGACCGCCGAGGAGCGCCTGGCGCCGCTCAAGTCCCACGCCGTCTCGGCCAAGCAGGTGCTCGAGGGTTACCGCAGCCAGTTCGAGCTGGGCAAGCGCTCGCTCCTGGACCTCCTCGACGTCCAGAACGAGCTGCTGCAGGCGCGGCTCGGCCAGACCGACGGCGAGTTCCGCGTGCTGCTGGCCAACTACGAGCTGATCTCGGCCCAGGGCGTGCTGCTCGACCAGTTCGGCATGAAGTCGCTTCCGGCCAAGGGAAAGACGGACAAGTAGGGGCGGGGAACCCGGTTCGCGCGGCGGACGGCGCGGGGCGCGGCGATGCGGCGGGAGGCCTGGCCGATCCTGGCCTGCTGCGCGGGCGCGGCGCTTGGCGTCCTGTCGCCGGCCGCTCCGGCTTGGCCCAAGACCCTGGCCGAGGTCGTGCGCCAGACCATCGCGATCAATCCCGAGGTGTCGCGCGACCGCGCGCTCTTGCGCGCCGCCGGCCACAAGGTGGACGAACGCTTCGCCGGGTTCCTGCCGAAGGTCGACCTCGATGCCGACACCGGCTGGGAATACACCAACAGCCCCTCGACGCGCACGCGCACCGACAAGGAGCCGGACGACAACTCGAGCCGCAAGCAGTGGCGCAGCGACGGCTCGGTCCGGTTCCGCCAGATGGTGTTCGACGGGTTCGAGACCACCGACCGCGAAGTGTCGGCCGAGGCCGAGCGCGTGGCGGCCGAGCGGCGGCTCGATGCCACGTCCGAACGGATCGCCCAGAACGTCGCCGATCGGTACCTCGAGATGCTGGCGACGACCGAACTTCTGCGCCTGGCGGAAGAGAACGAGGCCTACCACCGCGAGATCGCCGGCAAGGTGGCCGAGCGCGTGCAGCAGGGGCTGACCGACCAGATCGAGCTCGATCTCGCGACCTCGCGCGTGGCGCTGGCCACGGCGCTTCTGTTCCAGCGGCGCGGCGAGCAGCGCGCGGCCGAGGCGCGTTACCTGGAACTGATCGGCGACAGGCCCGAGGGCCTGGTGCGGCCCGAGGCGCCGTCGGGCTTCACCCCCGCCGACGCGGACCTGGCGATCGAGCAGGCGCTCCGGGACAACCCGCGCGTGGCCGCGACCGCAGCGACCCTCGATGCGCGGCGGGCCGATATCGGCGCGGCGCGGGCCAAGTTCTATCCGCGGCTGGACTTCGAGGTGACGGGCACCACGGCCCAGAACGTCGACGGCGACAAGGGCCGCGAAAGCCACATCCAGGTCATGCTGCGGCTGCGCTACGACCTGTTCAACGGCATGTTCGACGTGGCGACGGTGAGCCGCCGCAGCTTCGAAGCCGCGGCTGCGGCCGAGGCCGACGGCGAGGCGCGCCGCCGCGTGCGCGAGGAAACCCGGGTAGCCTACCGGCTGCTGTTCGCGGCGATCGCGCGGGTCGCTCCGCTGCTGGACACGGTGAAGTCGACGCGGCGGACGGTCGAGGGCTATCTCGAGCAGTACGACCTGGGCAAGCGTTCGCTGCTCGACCTGCTCGACACGCGCCGCGACCTGTTCGAGGCGCAGTCGGAACTGGTGCAGGCCGAATATGCATCGCTGCGACGGTACTACGGCCTGTACTTCTCGATGGGCCGGCTGCGCGACGTGCTGGAAAAGTCCGGGCAGTAAGCCGGGGCTACTGCACGGATGGCTGCGTCCGCTCCGCCTGCTGCGGCTTCGCCGCCGGCGTCCAGTCCTGGGCCAGCTTCTGCGCTTCCGCCAGCCTGTCGGGCGTCAGCAGCGCGGCGACGCGGTCGCGGCTTGCGAAGGCGTCGGCGCGGTCCCAGCCGATGCCGAGATTGGCCGCCGCGAGGTTGTACCACTTGTGGGCCTGGACCAAGTCGCGCGCGGCGCCACGGCCCTGCTCGTACACCGCGCCCATGTTGTACTGCGCCTGCGCGTTGCCCTGCTCGGCGGCGCGGCGGAACCAGGCCGCGGCCTCGGCTGGGTCGCGCTTCACGCCGCGCCCCTCCGCGTAGATCATGCCGAGGCGGAGCTGCGCGGCGTCGTTGCCCTGCTCGGCCGCCGCCTTGGTCCATTTCAGGGCTTCGCCGAAGTTCTGCGGCACGCCATCGCCGCGGTCGTAGAGCAGGCTCAGGTTGTGCTGCGCCGCGGCGTTGCCGCGCTCCGCCTCGCCGCGCCAATAGCGCAACGCCGCCGCGTAATCGCCGCGGCCGTAGGCCAGGTACCCCTCGTCGTATTCCGCCGCCACGGTGCGGACCTGGGCGGCGCCGCCGGGCGCCAGCGCGGCAAGCACGATGGCGCCGAGCGCGGCGCCCAATCCCGTGCACTTCATGCTGCTCCCCGTCGTCTTCTCTTGGTCTGATGACGATCGTGCACAGAGGAAAGGGAGTATCCGCCCGCGCCTCGGCCGGAGTCCAGGGTGCCGGCAGTCTACCGACTAACCCGTTGATTCAATGTAATTTCCTAAGCCCCGCGAGCCAGACGTCGAAATACGAGGGGGGGCGCAGATTGAGCAATGCCGCGCGCGCTTCCGCGAGCCGCGCGTAATCCCAGCCCGCGAGCGCGGTGAGATCGACCGCCGGCATCGGTTCGCCCCTGCCGCGGCGCACCAGGCCCACGCCGTAATCGCAGTCCAGCACCGCCACGTCCAGGTCCGGGTGCGTCGCGCGCAAATGGACGACCGCCTTCCACACGTCGCCGCACCACTCCCCGGTCCAGCCCGGCGGCCGCCGGGCCGCGGCGTCCTCGAACGAGCGCGCGGGAAACGCCGCGGCCGCATGCGGCGGGTTGCAGTCGTGCAGCGCCACGACCCCGCCGGGGTTCAACGCCTCGAGCGCGTTCAGCGCGTCGCGCAGCGACTGTTCATAGGTGTGCAGGCCGTCGACGAATACCAAGTCGAACCCGCCTTCCGGCGGCGCGCAGCGGACGAAGTATTCGTCGCTGGTCACGCGGTGGTACGCATTGAACAGGTTCAGCGGGTTGGCGAGGCACTTGCGCAGGCGCTTGCGCCAGCTGAGCCGCGGGTTCGGGTCCACCGCCACCTTGCGCGCGACGCGCAGCGGAAAAAACGACTCGCCCTTCGAGACGCCGATCTCGAGGTAATGGCGCGCGTTCAGCGCCGCGGCGATACGTCGCAGGATGTCGATGCGGTCCATGCCGCGCCACTATATCCTGCGGTCTGGTTGCGTCCATCGCCGGCGGGGCGACCCCTCGCGCCCGGTTCCGGCACGTCCTAATATGGCACTCCGCACGGCGGCCGCGGGTCCGCCGACCAATTTTGGGGGAAACCGGAAATGAAGTTCAAGTTCGCTCTCGCGCCAGCGGCGTTCGCGCTCGTCGCGGCGCTTGCCCAGCCGCTGCCGGCCTCGGCGCAGACCAAGGTGATCCGCTGGGGCGACGTCGTCGGCGGCAACCACCCCTCGGTGCAGATGATCGACCGCGTCGGCAAGGCGGTGAAGGAGAAAAGCCAGGGCCGCCTGGAAATCCAAGGCTTTCCCGGCGGGCAGATCGGCGGCTCGCGCGACATGATCGAGGCCGTGGCCAACGGCATCCAGCAGATTGTGACCGAGGGCGCGGCGAATTTCGGCCAGTGGGTGCCGTCGATCTCGGTAGTCGAGGCACCCTACATCTGGCGCGACGCGGCGCACCTCACCAAGGCGATGAACGGGCCGATCGGCGAGGAGATGAACAAGCAGCTCGTCGCCGCCCGCGGCATGCGCATCCTCGGCACCACCTATTACGGCACGCGCCACCTCACCACCTCGCGCAAGGAGGTCAAGACGGTCGCCGACATGCAGGGGTTCAAGCTGCGCGTGCCCGAGAACGAGGTGTTCCGCGCCATGGCCGAATCCTGGGGCGCCAAGCCCACGCCGATGAATTTCAACGAGCTCTATCTGGCGTTGAGCCAGAACGTCGTCGACGGGCAGGAGAACCCGTTGCCCACGATCCAGGCCGGCAAGTTCAACGAAGTGCAGAAATACCTGGTGCTGACCGGGCACATCATCACTCCCAGGCTGGTCGTGATCAACGAGGCGTTCTTCCAGGGCCTGGGCGCCGCCGACCAGAAGGTCTTGAGGGACGCGGTGGCCGAGGGTATCGCCTGGCAGGACCAGGAGATCATCAAGGCCGAGTCGAGCCTGATCGACACCTTCAAGAAGGCCGGCGTGACGGTGATCGAGCCGGACAAGGAGGCATTCCGCAAAGCGACGCTGGCCGCGGTGCCGCCCAAGTTCGAGGCGAAATGGGGCAAAGGCACCTGGGAGCGCATCCAGGCGGTGAAGTAGTTCCGGCCATAGGCTTCGTCCCCGGCGTGCCGGAAGGCCGGGCGCCGGGGCGAGGTCGCGCCGCCTTGCCTGCCCGATGAAATCCGCCGTCCGCGCGCTGGAGCGCGCCGCCGACTGGCTGCTGATCGCGCTGTTCCTGCTGGTGTTCGCGCTGATCCTGGCCCAGGTGGTCTGCCGCTACGCGTTCAACAGTCCATTGGTGTGGTCGGAGGAGCTCGCACGCCTGGCGTTCGTGTGGCTGGCGATGCTGGCCTGGAGCCTGGGCTCGCGCCGTCGTTCGCACATCGCCATCACCGTGCTGGCCGACCTGCTGCCGCCATGGCCGCGGCTGGTGCTCGCCGTGGCCGTGCAAGGCGCGATCGCCGGGTTCGCGGCGCTCTTGGCCTGGTATGGCACGGCGTTGACGCTGCGCAACCTCGACCTGCCCACCGTGACCCTCGGCGTGCCCTATGCCGTGCTCTACGGCGTGGTGCCCGTGGCCGCGCTCGCGGTCGCGGCCTACGCGGCGGCCGAGATCTGCGCGCTGATCGCGGCCGGGCCTTCGGCCGCGCGCCCCGACGAACGGCCGATCGGCGAAGGCCCGCAGGTATGACCGCGCTGATCCTCGCCGTGATGGCGGGCTGGCTCGTCGTGCTCCTGCTGGGCGTGCCGGTGTTCGCGTCGATGGGCCTGGCTGCGGCGGCGTTCGTCTATTGGGGCGGCTTCCCGGGCCTGGTGCTGCCGCAGAAGGTGGCGCAGGCCGCGAACTCGTTTCCGCTGCTGGCCGCGCCGCTGTTCATCCTCATGGGCAACCTGATGAACAGCGCCGGCATCACCGAGCGCATCTTCCGTTTCGCCAAGGTGCTGGTGGGATGGTGGCGCGGGGGGCTGTGCCACGCCAACATCGTGGGCTCCGTGATCTTCGCGGGCATGAGCGGCTCGGCCGTGGCCGACGCCGCCGGCCTCGGCACGGTCGAGATCAAGGCGATGAAGGACGCAGGCTACGACGCCGAGACGGCGGCGGCCGTCACCGCCGCCTCGGCCACGATCGGCCCGATCATCCCGCCCAGCCTGCCGATGATCATCTACGGCGTGGTCGCCGAGGTCTCGATCGGCGCGCTGTTCATCGGCGCGGTGATCCCCGGCCTGCTGATGGCGGCGGCGCTGATGGCCATGGTCTGGCGCCAGGCGCACAAGAAGGACATGCCGCGCGAGAAGCGGCCGAGCCTGCGCGAGGTGTGGGAGGCGTTCCGCGGCGCGGTCTGGGCGCTTCTGGCGCCGGTCCTTCTGATCGGTGGCATGCTGTCCGGCGTGTTCACGCCGACCGAGGCCGCGGCGGTGGCCGCGTTCTACGCCCTGGTGCTGGGCCTGTTCGTCTACCGCGATTTCAGGCTCGCCGACCTGCCAAGGGTCATCCTGGACACGGTCGAGACCACGGGCGTGGTCCTGGCGATCGTGATGTGCGCGGTGCTGTTCGGCTGGGCGCTGTCGATCAGCCGCTTCCCGCAGCTCGTGGGCGGCGTGTTGATCGGCTGGTCGTCCGAGCCGCTCGTGATCCTGCTGCTGGTCAACCTGCTGCTGCTGCTGGTCGGCTGCTTCATGGAGGCGATCGCGGCGATGCTGATCCTGATCCCGATCCTGGTGCCCGTGGCGATGCAACTCGGGATCGACCCGGTCCAGTTCGGCGTGGTGTTCGTGCTGAACCTGATGATCGGCACGCTGACCCCGCCGGTGGGCATCGTGCTGTTCGTGGTGGCGAAGGTCGCAGAGCTGCCGTTCGAGCGCGTCGCGCGCGCGACCGCGCCCTACCTAGTCCCGCTGATCGCGGTGCTGGCGGCGATCACGGTCTGGCCGCCGCTGACGACCTGGCTGCCGGGCCTGCTGCTCGGCCGATAGGGGCGCGGCAAAGGGCGCCGGCGGGGCGTTCAGCGGCACCCCGCCGGCGGCGGAGGTAAGGGCTCAGCCCGCGGCGATGGTGTAGCGGACCAGGGCCGCTGACTTGGAGGCGCCCGTCCGCTCGCGCCACACCCGCATCGCGTCGCAGTATTCCTGAAACGGACCGAACACCTCGGGCGAGCCGCTGAGGTCCCGGAAGTTGGTGTCGCGATACTCGCCGCCCACCACCCAGAACAGCTTGGAATCGTGGGAGATCATGGCCATCACTCCGCTGCTTGTGGAACCGCCGCGCGGCGGTTCTTGGCATCCCCGTGGAACTGCGCGGCCTCGGTCGAACCGGCCATCGCCGTGGTCGAGGCCCTGCCGCCGGAAACTGCCAGCGACACGGCGTCGAAATAGCCGGTTCCGACCTCGCGCTGGTGCTTGACCGCGGTGTAGCCCCTGGCCTCGGATGCGAACTCCGCCTGCTGCAGCTCGGCATAGGCCGCCATGCCGCGCTCGCGGTAGGCGCGCGCCAGCTCGAACATGCCGTGGTTGAGTTGGTGGAAACCCGCGAGCGTCACGAACTGGTACTTGTAGCCCATGGCGCCGATGCGCTTCTGGAACTCGGCGATGTCCTGGGGCCCGAGCTTCTTCTTCCAGTTGAACGAGGGCGAGCAGTTGTAGGCCAGCATCTTGCCGGGGAAGCGCGCGTGGATCGCGTCGGCGAAGCGCTTGGCGTCTTCCAGGTTCGGCTCGGAGGTCTCCCACCAAATCAGGTCGGCATATTCGGCGAAAGCGATTCCACGGGCGATCGCATATTCCTTGCCTACCCCGGGCTTGATGGCAAAAAAGCCCTCGGACGTCCGTTGGCCAGTGAGGAAAGGCCGGTCACGGGGATCGACGTCCGAGGTAATGAATTGCGCCGAATCGGCGTCGGTGCGCGCCAGCAGCACGGTCGGCACGCCTTCCACGTCGGCCGCGAAGCGCGCCGCGTTCAGCGTGCGGATGAACTGCTGCATCGGCACCAGCACCTTGCCGCCGAGGTGCCCGCATTTCTTCTCCGAGGCGAGCTGGTCCTCGAAATGCACCGCGGCCGCGCCCGCCTCGATCATCGCCTTCATCAGCTCGAAGGCGTTCAAGGGGCCGCCGAAGCCGGCCTCGGCGTCGGCGATGATCGGCGCGAAATAGTCGGTATCGCCGGTCCCCTCCATGGTCTGGATCTGGTCGGCGCGCTGGAGCGCGCGGTTGATCCGGCGCACCACGTCGGGCACCGAGCTCACGGGATAGAGGCTCTGGTCCGGGTACATCTGCCCGGCGTTGTTGGCGTCGGCCGCGACCTGCCAGCCCGAGAGGTAGATCGCCTTCAGGCCCGCCTTCACCTGCTGCAGCGCCTGGTTGCCCGTCAGCGCGCCCAGGGTCGGCACGAACGGCTCGGTGTTGAGCAGGTGCCACAGCTTGCGCGCGCCGCGGTCCGCTAGGGTGTGCGCGACGCGCACGGACCCTGCGAGCCGGCGCACGTCGGCCTCGGTGTAATCGCGCTTGATGCCGCGGAAACGGTTGGCTTCGGGGACTGCTGAAAGGCCGTCCATGGCGCTGATCCTTCCTCGGTGGGTCGTTTACAAGATTTGTGTATTTTTACATCGCACTTGCGAATAGCAACCGCGAAATGATATTTTCCTAAGCAAATCAGTATGTAAGTTCACAATTCGGGCGGCGAGCTCGTAAATTTGTAAAAGGAGGCCGCCATGGCGGTCCGCAAGGCCCTGCTCGGCAACAAGATCCGCCGCCTGCGCCAGGAGCGGAAATTGACCCAGGTGGAGATGGCCGAGCGGCTCGGCATCAGCCCGAGCTATTTGAACCTGATCGAGCACGACGAGCGGCCGGTCACGGTCGCGCTGCTGCTGAAGCTGGGCAAGGCGTTCGACGTGGACCTGCAGGAGCTGTCCGACGACGCCGAGCGGCGCCTGGCGCTGGCGTTGCAAGAGGTGTTCGCCGACCAGGCGCTCAACGCGGGCGAGGTGGGACCCGAGGAAATCCGCCAGCTCGCGGCCGCAGCGCCGCGGGCCGCCCGCGGCGTGGTCGACCTCTACCGCGCCTGGCGCCTGGCGCGCGAGGACGCGCAGGCGCTCAACCTCAACCTGCCGAGCGGCCGCACCAAGCGCGTGGTGCTGCCCACGGAGGAGGCGCGCGACTTCTTCGAAGCGCGCGGCAACCACTTCCCGGACGTCGAAGAGGTGGCCGAGGCGCTGTGGCGCGAAGCGGGGTTGACCCAGGCAGAGCTTGGGCGCGGCCTCGGCGAGCGCCTGGCGGCGCGGCACGGCGTCACGGTCGAGATCGCGGCGCATGACAAGATCGGCGGCGGGCGCCGCCGCTACGATCCAAAAACGCGCGTGCTGTCCCTGTCCGAGGTGCTGCCGCGCACCAGCCGGCTGTTCCATCTCGCCTATCAGCTCGGCCTCATGGAAGGCCGCGCCGCGATCGACGCCCTGATCGGCGCGGCCAAGCTGTCGTTGCCGGAAAGCGAGACGCTATGCCGCGTCGGCCTCGCCAACTATTTCGCCGGCGCCGTCCTGATGCCCTACCGGGCGTTCGCCGAGGCGGCGCGTGGCGCGCGCTACGACCTGGAAGTCCTGATGCACCGCTTCGGCGCGTCGTTCGAGCAGGCCGCGCATCGCCTCGCGACCCTGCAACGCCCCGGCGACGCCGGCATTCCCTTCTTCTTCGCGGTGGCCGACATCGCGGGCAACGTCACCAAACGCTTCTCCGCCGCGGGGTTCCATTTCTCCCGCTACGGCGGCGCCTGCCCGCGCTGGGTCCTGCACCAGGCCTTCGCGACGCCGGGCCTGCTGCGCACCCAGATCGCGCGGCTGCCCGACGGCGCCGCGTTCTTCTGCCTGGCGCGGACCGTCGAGAAGCCGGGCGGAACATTCCACGCCCCGGTCACGCACCAGGCCGTGGGGATCGGCTGTGGCATCGAGCGCGCGGGGGAGCTGGTCTACGCCGACGGGCTCGATCTTGCGCGTCTCGGCGCTGCGACCGAGATCGGACTCGGCTGCCGCCTGTGCGAGCGCGAGAACTGCCGCCAGCGCGCCTTCCCGCCGCTGCAGCACCGCTTGGTGGTGGACGAGCAGGTGAAGGGCGCGTCGCCCTATGCCTTCAGCGCGCGTTGAGCGCGCGCTCGACCTGGCACAGCAGCTCGACATGCGCCGGAATCGCGGGACCGGCAACGATGCCGCGCTGCCAAGCCGCCCGCTCGTCACGCCCGCGGACGTAGTCCAGGAACCCGCGCAGCATGCGCGCCATCGGGCGGCCTTCCACGCCCAGGACCGGCAGGGAAACCGGCGCTCCGTCCGCGATGCGCGCGACCACCGGGTCGCCGGCGAAATCGAGGCTCGCCTCGCCCGATGCGCCTTGGAGGGTCATCGTCCGGCGGCGCTGGGCGGCCGCGCTGTCGAGTTCGATGCGCACAGGCACGCCCGCGGCGCTGCCTGCGACCGCAGCCGCGCGTTTGTCGGACGCGGCCGAGGCGAGGCGCAGGTCGATCGCGGTCCCCGGACCGAACACCGCGCCCAGCAGCGACCAGGCGTGTGGCAGCACCTCCATGGCGATGCTGACATCGGCCGACATGCGCTTCACTTCGCCGTAACGGATTTCCACCGCCGGGTCGCTCCAGTGGATTTCAAGGGCCGCGGCCGAAGCAGGATCGAACGGCAGGCGGCGACGGAATTCGTGGACATATTCCGCGGCCAGGAACACGAGGCCCGCGGCGACCACGCGCCCATGCCGCTCGGCCGACGCCAGCAGCGCGCGCGCGTGGCCAGGATCGAGCGTGAACGGCTTCTCGACCAGGACGTGGTAGCCGCGCTCCAGCAGCGCCGCCGCCGCTTCGTGATGTTGCGCCGGTTTCCTGACCACCACGGCGACGTCGCCCGCGTCCGCCGCATCGCCCGGCAAGTCGCGCCGCACCTCGATGCGGCCGGCATGCGGCCGCACCGCCTCGTCCTTGGCGACGAAATCGCGCATGGCGTCGGCGGCCGAGGGGCTTGCGACCGAGATCGCGGTCCGCGGCGGCAGCACGCCCAAGAGCTCGCGCAGCACGACGCGCGCCCAGCGGCCGCCGCCGGCGACGACGCAGCGCTCGGGCGGCGGAAAGGCGACCATGGCCGGAAAATACCCCTTGGGCTGGCGTCCCCTACGGGATTCGAACCCGTGTTTGCGCCGTGAGAGGGCGCCGTCCTGGGCCTCTAGACGAAGGGGACCCGCGCGATGCCGGCGGGCCTTGGGCCCTAGGCGGCAGGGCGAAGCTGTAGCCCAAGCCTGGGGTCGAATCAAGGATGGGCGCTCGATGCGACCGCCGTCCGGTCGGGCGGCGCTTGTTGGCGGCCTGCGGGCGATGGCATGCTGCCGCGCGTGGTCGCCACCTATATCAAATGCCACTCCCGCGCGGCGTATCTCGACCGCTGCATCCGCGCGCTCAAGGCCAAGGTCGCGGGCCACGGCGCCGTCGTTCTCCTCAACGACGGACTTGCCGCGCGCTACGTCGACCGGCTGCGCGCCCTCCATCCCGGGCTCGAGGTCCGCGACTCGCCGAAGCTGACCGACCCGCCCGCCGATCCGGTGGCGCTGGAAGGTCCGGCCTACGACCCGTCGAAGTTCTGGTCGCGCGAGCTCGCCCGCGATCCGGACGACTACGTCATGCTGCTCGAGGAGGACACCTGGTTCGTCCGCGCCTTCGACCTGAAGCTGGTGCTGCGCAACCTCGCCGCCAACGGCGTCATGATGCTGCGCTTCTGCTGGAACAACATGGCGAAGCTGTCCGCGGCGGACGAGACGATCTTCCAGGCGATTCTGGGGCCCGATGTGACGCTGCGCTACTACTCGCCCACCATCAAGCACCCTTCCGAGGCCTACAAGGTGTTCGCCTTCGCCAACGGCGTGTTCCGCCGCGACTATTGGCTCGCGTGCTACGCCGGCGCGCAGCACTGGACGGCCGAGCGGGACATCCTGAAGAGCGCGCTGGTCTATTTGCAGCAGCGCCAGGCCGCCGGGCAGCCCGTGCGGTTCTGCGACTTCGGGGGCGAGGCCGTGCACACCTCGTTCTACTCCACCGGGCGCGCGGACTCGGGCGGGCACGGCGTCCAGTACAAGATCGACCAGAGGGCGTGCAACGCGGCCATGGACGAGGCGTGGTTCGAGGGAAAGCTAGACCCGATGGCGGACTATCCCGGCGACATCGGCGACGCGCGGCGCCTGGCGGCGTTCCAGGGCCGGCTCACGCCGCAGCAGATCGAGGACTGGGTGAAGTGGCGCGCCGCCTACGTGGCGATGTACCGGCGCCTCGGCGCCGACATCAGCTAGCGGCCCGGCGCGCGGCGGCGATCAGCGCATCCACGTCGTTCGGGTCCGTGTTGAACGCGGCCACCAGGCGCCGCAGCGGACGCGCGGGCGCTCCGCCCCACGGCTCCAACGCGAAACCGGCCTTTTCGAGTATCGCGGCCAGCTTCGCGGGCATGCGCGCAAACACCTCGTTGCCGTCCACGGGATGCGCGATTTCGACGCCCGCGACCCTGCCGAGGCCCGCGGCGATGCGCTCGGCCTGGCGGTTGGCGTGGCGCGCGTTCTTGAGCCACCGCCCGTCTGCGAGATACGCTTCGAGTTGCACCGACAGGAAGCGCATCTTCGAGAACAGGTGCCCCGCGCGCTTGCGGCGGTAGCCCAGGCTCTCGGCCAGGCCCTTCCGGAACACGACGATCGCCTCGGCCGCGAGCGCGCCGTTCTTGGTGGCGCCGAACGACAGCGCGTCCACGCCCGCGCGCCAGGTGATGTCGGCCGGCGAACAACCCAGGCCCACGAGGGCGTTGGCGAAGCGCGCGCCGTCCATGTGCAGCATCAGGCCGCGCTTGCGCGCGATCCGGCCGAGCGCCCCGACGTGATCGGGCGTGTAGGCCGTCCCGGCTTCGCTCAGCTGCGTGATGCTGACGGCCGCGGGCTGGGCGTGGTGCACGCCCGGCGGCGCGGCCTTGAGCGCGGCTTCCAGCGTCCCGGGCGCGATCTTGCCGTGCTCGCCCGCAAGCGGCATCAGCCGCGCGCCGGCGGTGTAGAACTCCGGCGCGTTGCACTCGTCCAACAGCACGTGGGAATCGGTGTGGCAGACCACGGCGCCCCACGGCGGCACGGCGGCGGCCAGGGCCAGGGCGTTGGCGGCGGTGCCGGTGGCAACGGGGAACACGGCCGTCCTGGTTTTGAAAATGTCGTCGAAACGCGCCTGCAGGCGTTTGGTGATCGCGTCGTTGCCGTAAGGCATAGCCGGGCCCGCGTTGGCGGCGGCCACGGCGCGCAGGATCGCCGGGTCGGCGCCGGCCACGTTGTCGCTGCGGAAATTCGCGCCCATCGGCGGATGACTCCTGTTATTGGCCGCGCTTGACCGCGATCATGCCGATGAGCCGGCCGGCCGCGATGTCGATCACGTATAGCCGCTCCTGCCCGTCGGGCAGCGCGGCGCGCAACACCAGCCGGTCGCCCGACTGCGTGGTCTCGACGATGCGCGCGTCCCTGGGCAGGGAAACCTCGGCGCCGCTGAACGCGGCTTCCGGCTTCTGCTTGGCCTGCATGACCAGGCCGCCGACCAGCGCGCCGAAGCCCGCGACCAGCAGGACCGCCATCGCGGCAACGATGGTCTTGAGCGCCAGCATGGTTCCGGGTCAGTCTCCGCTGGAGGGAATTCCGGGAAAGCGATGGCCGAAGAGCAGAAAACCCGCGGCGCCCGCCACCGCGTCGCGGCCGCCGAGGCCGACGGCGGCAAGCGGCTGGACCGCTTCATCGCCGAGGCGCTGCCCGCGCTGTCGCGCAGCCGCGTCAAGGCGCTGATCCAGTCCGGCAACGTCGCGCCGGCGGGCGCGCAAGCGGTTGCGCCGGCGACGATAAAGGACCCCTCGACGAGGGTCAAACCGGGCCAAAGTTTCGCCATCTTCGTTCCCGACTCTGCCCCGGCGGCCCCGCGCCCGCAGGCGCTGCCGCTCGCCGTGGTGTACGAGGACGCGGACGTGATCGTGGTCGACAAGCCGGCAGGCATGGTGGTGCATCCCGCGCCGGGCAACCCCGAAGGCACGCTGGTCAACGCGCTCCTCGCGCATTGCGGCGGCACGCTGGCGGGGGTCGGCGGAGTCAAGCGGCCCGGCATCGTGCACCGCCTCGACAAGGACACGAGCGGCCTGATGGTCGCGGCCAAGAACGACATGGCGCACGCCTCGCTGAGCAAGCAGTTCGAAGAGCGGACGATCGAGCGGCTTTACCGTGCCGTGGTCTGGGGCGTGCCGCGCCCGGCCGAAGGGACGGTCGTGGGCGCGATCGGCCGCGACCCGCGCAACCGCAAGCGCATGGCCGTGGTCGGGCGCGGCGGCAAGCCGGCGCTGACGCGCTACCGCGTGGTGAAGCGCCTGGGCGCGCGCGCCGCGGCCAGCATCGTGGAATGCCGGCTCGCCACGGGCCGCACGCACCAGGTGCGCGTGCACCTCGCCCATCTGGGCCATCCCGTCGTCGGCGATGCGCTCTATGCCGGCCGGCACGGCCGCAAGGCGGCGGTGGGCGGCGAGGCGGTTCGCGCCGCGGCGGCCCTCGGGCGCCAGGCGCTCCATGCCGCGGTCCTGGGATTTCGCCACCCCAGGACCGGCGAGCGACTTAGTTTCAAAAGCGATGTTTCAAAAGATATCAAAGACTTGATTACTTCATTAGACAAGCCCTAGGGTAAGCTCTATAGTTTAGCGTGTTAGTGGGATATAAATGAGCGACCGCAAAGACGATAGGGGCCCGACCGCAGCGCCGGGCGGGCTGGGGGACAGGAAAGGAGGAACCGCGATGGCGAGAACCACCACGCTTCCTGCCGTCTCCAGCGAGGGCGGGCTCTCCCGCTACCTCCAGGAAATCCGCCGCTTCCCGATGCTGAGCGCGGACGAGGAATACGTGCTGGCCAAGCGCTGGCGCGAGCACGCCGACGCCGACGCGGCGCACAAGCTCGTCACCAGCCACCTGCGCCTGGTGGCCAAGATCGCCATGGGCTATCGCGGCTATGGGCTGCCCGTCAGCGAGCTCATCTCCGAGGGCAACGTGGGCATGATGCAGGCGGTCAAGCGTTTCGACCCCGAGCGCGGCTTCCGCCTCGCCACCTACGCGATGTGGTGGATCCGCGCCTCGATCCAGGAATACATCCTGCACTCGTGGTCGCTGGTGAAGATGGGCACCACCGCGGCGCAGAAGAAGCTGTTCTTCAACCTGCGGCGCATCAAGGGCCAGATGAGGCACCTCGAGGAGGGCGACCTGCCGCCCGAGAGCGTCAAGAAGATCGCCAAGAGCCTGGCCGTGACCGAGGACGACGTGGTGCAGATGAACCGCCGCCTCGCCGCGCCCGACCGTTCGCTGAACGCCCCGGTGCGCCAGGAAGGAGAGGGCGAGTGGCAGGACTGGCTGGTCGATCCGGCGGAAAGCCAGGAAACCCGGCTGGTGGAGAGCGACGAGCTGAAGCAGCGCACGCGGCTGCTCACCGACGCGCTCAAGATGTTGAACCCGCGCGAGCGGTTCATCCTGACCGAGCGGCGCTTGAAGGAAGACCCCGCCACGCTCGAGGACTTGAGCGGCAAGTACGGCATCTCGCGCGAGCGCGTGCGCCAGATCGAGGTGCGCGCCTTCGAGAAGCTGCAGAAGGCGATCAAGAACGCCGCGGAGCGCGAGAAGCTCGACGCCTGAGGGCGGCCGGGCCGCCTAATCCGCGAACGGATCGCTCACCATGATGGTGTGCTCGCGCTCGGGGCTGGTCGACAGCAGCGCGACCGGCGCCTCGATCAGCTCCTCGACGCGGCGCACGTACTTGATCGCCTGCGCCGGCAGGTCGAGCCACGAGCGCGCGCCGCGCGTCGATTCCTTCCAGCCCTCCAGCGTCTCGTAGACCGGCTCGACCGCCCCTTGCGCCGCCGCGGCCGCGGGCAGGTGGTGCAGCACCGACCCGCCCAGCTTGTAGGCGGTGCAGACCTTGAGCTCGTCGAATCCGTCCAGCACGTCGAGCTTGGTGAGCGCGATGCCGTTGATGCCGCCCACCTTGATCGCCTGGCGCACCATCACCGCGTCGAACCAGCCGCAGCGGCGCTTGCGCCCCGTGACCGTGCCGAACTCGCGTCCGCGCTCGCCCATGCGCTCGCCCACCGCGTTGGCCTGCTCGGTCGGGAAGGGGCCGGAGCCAACGCGCGTGGTGTAGGCCTTGACGATCCCCAGCACGTAGCCGACCGCGCGCGGCCCCATGCCGGTGCCCACGGCCGCCATCGCCGCCACCGCGTTGGACGAGGTGACGTAGGGGTAGGTGCCGTGGTCGGCGTCGAGCATGATGCCCTGCGCGCCCTCGAACAGGATCCGGTGTCCGGCGCGGCGCAGTTCGTCCAACCGCTGCCACACCGGCTCCGCGAACGGCAGGACGCGTGGCGCCAGCTCCACCAGCTTCGCGCGAAGCCCGGCCGCGTCGAGCTCGGGAAGTCCCAGTCCTTTGCGCAGCGGATTGTGGTGCGCCAACAGCGCCGCGATGCGCGCGTCCAGGCACTTCGCGTCGGCCAGGTCGCACAGGCGCACCGCGCGCCGGCCCACCTTGTCCTCGTAGGCCGGCCCGATGCCGCGGCCCGTGGTGCCGATCTTGGTGGCGCCGTTGGCCGACTCGCGCGCGCGGTCGAGCTCCCCGTGCAGCGGCAGGATCAGCGGCGCGTTCTCGGCGATGCGCAGGTTCTCCGGCCCCACCTTCACGCCCTGGCCGCGCAGCGTCTCGATCTCCGCCAACAGCGCCCAGGGATCCACGACCACGCCGTTGCCGATGACCGCGAGCTTGCCGGGCCTCACGACGCCCGAGGGCAACAGGCTCAGCTTGTAGGTCGTGCCGCCGATCACCAGCGTGTGGCCGGCGTTGTGCCCGCCCTGGAAACGCACCACCACCTCGGCGCGCTCCGACAGCCAATCGACGATCTTGCCCTTGCCCTCGTCGCCCCACTGGGCGCCCACGACCGCGACGTTCGCCATGGTTCAGCCTCGCTTCGCCAGCGGGACGGGCTTGCCGGCGCTGAAGACGTGGGTGCAGCCCAGGCGCCCGGCCTCGCCGCGGGCGTCGCCGTCCTTGTCCAGGGCCGCCACGGTGACCCAGCCCTGCGCGCGCAGGCGCTGGCCCGTCCGCGCGTCCGTGCCCGCGGGCAGGAACACGCGGCGCTTGGCTGCGGCCTCGGGCACCGCGCGGCCGATCGTGTCCATGAACAGGGTGAAGCCGGTCGCGGGCTCGCCGCCCGAGGCGGCATAGCGCCCGCCGCGGCCGATCTCGCCGCGCACGCCGCGCGCGAACATCGTGAAGCTGACCCCGGTTTCGTATTCGAACCCGCGCGCCTCCGCGGCGTCCACCGTCAGCGTCAGCCCGGGCATCGCCTCGCGCACCAGCCTTGCGACCTCGCTCAGCCGCACGCGTTCCGCGGCGGCGGCCTTGGGCAGGCCGATCTTGGCGAGCGCGGCCAGCGCCCGGTCGGCCGCGCCCGAGGCCGCCAGGAGCGCGCGCATGGTCGCGGCGCCGCGTGCCTTGGGCCCGCCCAGGGCCGCGTCCGCCGCCGCCGCGTCCTTGCGGTCGAGCGCCGCGCGCAAGCGGCCGGCGCGCCCGGGGTCGAGCTTCAAGCCCGCCGCGACCGCCGATACCAGGGTCGGGATCGTCAGGTCCACCGACAGGTGCTTCACGCCCACCGCCTCGAGGGCCGCGGCGGCCATGACGATCACCTCCGCGTCGGCCAGCGCCGAGCGCGCGCCGATCAGCTCGGCGCCGACCTGCTCGAACTGCCGCTCGGGCCGGAGCTGCGTGCCGCGCACGCGCAGCACCTCGCCCGCGTAGCACAGGCGCAAGGGGCGCGGCTCGCGCTTCAGGCGCGTGGCGGCGATGCGCGCGACCTGCGGCGTCAGGTCGGGTCGCACCGCCATCATGTGCTGCGACACCGGGTCCATCAGGCGGAAGCAGTGCTGGCTCATCGCAGCACCCGTGCCCGACAGCAGCGTTTCCTCGAACTCGACCAGCGGCGGCTTGACCAGGCGGTAGCCGCGCGCCGCGAAGGCGGCCAGAAGCCGCGCGACCACGTCGCGGTCGCGCTCGGCCGTGGGCGGCAGCGCGTCGGCCAGGCCTGCGGGCAGGAGGCTCCGCCGCGCGGTATCGCTGTTGTTCGGGTCGCTCATGGGCGTGAACACGGAGGTCCGGTGCCGTTAGGAACGGCCGGGGTGAGGGAAGGCGGGCGGCGGCGCCGGCCCGGCCCCAGGCCGTTTTCAGCCGATTGTCTATAGGTTTCGTGGGCTTGGGGCAATCGGGCAATGGTGCGCGGGTCCGCCTTTCCGCGCTTGCGGCGGGGGCCGGTATTGGCTTACGGTCGCGCCCCGCCCGACCCGGGTTCGGCCTATATAACCGTCAGCGGCGTTGCGACCGGCGACAGCGGAGAGGTGCCAGAGTGGTCGATCGGGGCGGTCTCGAAAACCGTTGTACCCCGTGAGGGGTACCGTGGGTTCGAATCCCACCCTCTCCGCCACCCAGTCCGAGGTTCTCCGGGGCTCCGGAGAAAGCTTGAAAGGAACCGCAGTGTTCCGCCGAATTCCGGCGTAATTTCAACAATCATTTCTCTCCGAGCGGCTGTATTCGCCCATTCTCAGCAGGGATCTGCGCATTTTTCTCCGCTCAAGATTTGGCGGTTCCGTTCGCGAGCATCGCATCAAATACGCACGAACGGTACCGACGGTTCGAATCCAATCAGCTCTCTCGTCTAGCGAGTACCAATTGTGCGCGATATAACCTGTACGAGTGCACCCATCAGGAGCGGTACCGATGGTTCGAATCTCATTCTCTCCGCCACCTAGTCTGAGGTTCTCCGGGGCTCCGGATAAAGCCTCGGAGGAACCGCAGTGTTCCGCCGAATTCCGGTGTATTTTCAATAATCATTTCTCTCTGAGCGGCTGTACTCGCCCATTCTCAGCAGGGATTTACGCATTTTTTTCCGCTCAAGATTTGGCGGTTCCGTTCGCGAGCATCGCATCAAATACGCACGAACGGTACCGCGAGTTCGAATCCTGTCGCCAACTACGCACAACTATCCCGTTCATAAGACGATTACGACCGGTATTCGGCTATCGCCGTCGAGGCGTATCGGAGTCAAAGCGGATATCCGACCCGGAGAGGCGGCTCGAGATGGATTCCGCGGCTGCTTTGAGAGACGAACGGATTTCTGATACAGGGCGCGTGCCAAAGCTGATGGATGAAATATACGGCACGGTGAGTGCCGCAAGAGCGTTGCCGTAGCTGCCGATTATAGGAAAACTGATAGTGATCCCATTGAAGGTTTCATCTCTAACTTCAGCATAGCCCTGCCGCTTTATTGACGCGAGTATGTCAAAGAACGCCCCTTTCTTGGCCGTTCCAGACGCGCCATTCGCTGCGGCCAACCACGATCGCTGGACCTCTTCTGGCTGATAGGCAAGGAGCACCCGACCGGCCGAATTCGGGACCATCGGAAACAAGCCTCCGGGCCGAACGGTAAATCCGAATGGACCCGGGCTTTCTACTTGTGCAATCACCAAGACCCGACCACCTGACTGGGTGCCTAGATTGCACGATTGCTGAGTCTCGTCGGCCAACCGCTGCATTTCCGGCAGCGCGATTTCAAGCAACCCGCGTAGGGGCGCGTGGCGATGGGCGATCTCGAACGTCTTCATGGACAGGACATACAAATCGCCGGGTCGTGAACGGTAGAGATAGCCCCTCTGTTCCAGGCAATTGAGCATCCGATAGATCTCATGGATTGACCGATTGAGCGCCAGCGCAATCTGGCTTTGAGTCAGTCCGCCTTTCTGTTCCGCAATTAATTCCAGAATATCAAGCCCCTTATCCAGCGCCGGAGCTGAATAGCTCTCCGAGCGGGTGCGGCCGGCTGGTTTGACCGAATTGGACTTCGTCAAAGTTCGCATTGCTAGTGCCTCTGTGTGGATAACAAATTGCCCAGAGAATCCCGGAACGCGCCGCTACCCGAAACTCAACGACTTTGCTCCTTGACAACGAGCATACGGGGGTAAATCATATATGAAAATAGTTTTCATCAGTGGAAGTAAAGAAAACAGGGGGTAGCCATGGGGACCGCTATACGCATCGCGAGCCTGGTGCTAATTGCGCTGGGCACGCTCGTCACTTCAACGCTTCCAAGCTCGGCAGCCGACGCCAAGACGACGATTACCTATTGGACCTTCTTGCCATTCGGGGGCACGCGCCCGCGCGAAGCGGGTGAGACGAGGATCATCGAAAACTTCCAGAAGGAAAATCCGAACATTGCGGTGAAGGTCGAAGTCCTTCCGTGGAACGAGCTGCATACGAAATACCTCGCTGCATTCGCTGCCGGACGCGGCCCGGATGTGATACGCGTGGACCCGACTCAACTTCTTTTGCATGTCAAAGCCAATAGCCTGGCGGCGCTCGACTCGCATGTGAAAGTTTGGCCCGCAAAGGAAAGGGCCGATTTCTTCAACTGGGACGGGCCGGTCATCAACGGCCAAAGGATGGCCGTTAGCATTGCGCAGAATGTCTTCACGCTGCTGTATCGCAAGGATCTGTTCGACGAATTGAAGCTGAGCCCGCCGAAGACCTGGGCCGAGTTCGTACAAGTCGCAAAAGCCCTCACAACGAAAGACCGGTGGGGATTCGCATACCCGGCCTCCCGATCCGGAGCCTATTTCCACGTCATTTTCGCGCCGCTGGTCTGGGGTGCGGGAGGTGAGGTGCTGGACGCCCAAGGCCGGGCGGCGTTCAACAACGAACCGGGCGTCAAAGCTCTGACATTCCTTCGCGATCTGGTTAAGGTAGAAAAAGTGGCGCCTCCGGAAGTGTTGAGCTTCAACTTGCAGGATGTCATGCAAGGCTTCATGGCTGGCAAGTATGCGATGGTCATCGAGGGTGCCAACCGCTATTCGAGCATCCAAACCTCCGACATCGTGAAGGGGAAGGTCGGGATTGCGACCATTCCATCGATGAACGGACCAAATCCAGCGCCAGCATATTCGACCGGTGGATGGATGCTCGGCGTCAACGCAAAATCGGCCCAAAAGACAGAGGCCTGGAAATTCATCGGGCATTACGTGAACTACGAATCCCAGGTCGTTACTGCCCAGGTTGCGGGCGATTTTCCGACCCGCAAGTCAGTGTTCAATGAATCCTTCATGAAGACACCGGCCAACGCGTACTTGAATGAATTCGCACAAATTCTCGATAAATCGAGCCGTGGCCCCTTGCTTACGGATCGTTGGAGCGAGCTCTTTGATTCCGAATTGATGTTGGCCATGCACCGTGTATTTGCGGGTGAGAAGCCAACGGATGTGCTGAACGATATTATTCCTAAGTTCAACAGCGGTGCCAAGTAACGGGCTGGAATTCAGCTGCAAATCCATTGCCCGCGGGAGGAATGTTGCATGCAGGCCGGTGGCATCGTGAGGGACATACGCAATAACTCGTTTGCGCATCTCCTGATCTTGCCATCGGTTCTGCTGATTTTAGCCGTTGTCGTCTATCCGATTTACTATGTTGCTGAATTCAGCTTTCATCGGTCGATTGCATTCGCAAAGTCCGACTATGTCGGTCTTGCCAATTTTGTGGCGCTTTTTGACAAACGAATTCTTGGTAACGCGTTCGCCTCGCTAATTTTTGTTGGGGGCTCGATCGCAATCGCCACCGCGGTCGGCTTGGCGCTTGCGCTCGTGCTGAACGGCAAAATTGTCCTGCGCACGACAATCCGAACGATCATCTTCATTCCGTGGGTCACTTCCCAGATCGCTTCCGCGTTGGTATGGCGATGGCTGGTCAACCCGGACTACGGCCCGGTGGTCCATATTCTTCAGCAACTGGGTGGGCCCAGAGTTGATCTGCTCGGTGATGCCGTCCTGGCGATGGGCGTGCTCATCGTAACGAATGCCTGGCGTTCCATTGCGTTTTCAATGATCGTCATTCTGGCCGGTCTCCAGACAATTCCGGAAACAGTTTGGCGATCGGCAGCGGTCGATGGCGCCTCCCGATGGATGACTTTCCGTCATGTGATATTCCCGATGATTCTGCCAAGTATTCTTGTCTGTGTGATCATGTCCTCGTTCAGTTATTTCAATATCATCACAATTCCGTTGGTGCTCACCGGCGGGGGGCCGCAAAGCGCTACGGAATTGATTACCCTACGCATGTATATGGAAGCGTTCTCGTTCTTCAATCTTGGGCGAGCATCCGCCATCACGATCCTGATTCTGCTGATGAACGTTGTCCTAACTTTTCTCTATCTGAAGATTCCCGGTGGCAAGGGGCTTACGCAATGAGCGGGAAAGGATGGGCGCTCCTGATCCTGCGTCGTAGCGTTAGCGCTCTCGCGCTAGCCGCCACGTGTGGCCTAATGCTGCTGCCGATATTTTGGACTCTTTCAACTTCTCTAAAGCCGAATGGCGAAATACTAGCGTTCCCGCCGCGTTGGCTGCCGAACCATCCGACTTTTGTTCACTATCTCGCCGTCCTGAAATCCGACATGCCGCAGTATTTTCTAAACAGTTTCATCATAACTGCCGGTACGTTGACGTTGACTCTCGGGCTCGCGTTGCACGTGGCTTATGCCGTGACACGATATAATTTTCGCCTCAAGAAGATGTTCATGATCTTGCTCCTCTGCGCGATGATGATGCCGGGAGTGGCAAACCTTATTCCGATTTATCTATTGGCCAATGAGGTCGATCTTCTCGACACCTATATCCTGTTGATCGTCGTGTATTCCGCCTGGCTGCTCCCTACTGCCGTGTGGATACTGGCTGAATATTTTAGAAGCATCCCCGATAGCCTGGATAAGGCGGCTCTCGTCGATGGATATTCGCGGTGGTACGCGTTTTATAGAATTTGCCTACCGCTGAGCCGACCCGGTCAGGCTGCCGCGGCGATCATGGTTTTCGTCTTTGTGTGGAACGAATTCATCATCGCCTTGACCTTAACTTCTTCTAACGCGAAGCGGCCGGTCCAGGTCGGGCTTCACTACTATCTGACGGTCCTTGGCATCGAGTGGGGTGAATTCACGGCAGCGGTGATCATTTCATTGCTGCCCGTGGTCGTACTCTTTGTCTTGTTTCAGCGTAGCTTCGTAAGCGGTATGACCACCGGCGCAATCAAGGGATAGGGCGGCGGCACATGTCCACTTTGTCCCTGCGGTCTCTCACCAAGCGCTACGGTGCTGCTACCGTTGTCCAGTCGTTCGAGATGAACATTGGGGACGGAGAGTTTGTGAGCCTGCTTGGCCCATCGGGCTGCGGCAAGTCCACCATCCTGAACATGATCGCCGGCCTTATCCCACAGGATGAAGGGACCATCTTGATCGACGGCAAGGACGTCTCGGCCTTCGCGCCCAAAGACCGGCGAGTTGCGCTGGTCTTTCAGGACTATGCCCTCTATCCGCACATGAGTGTGGAGCAAAACCTTGCCTTTCCGCTGAAGGCAATATCCACGCCGACTGAAGCAATACGGGAACGGGTAGACATTGCGGCCCGCAGCCTCGGAATCGGTGACCTTCTGCAACGCTTACCCCGTGAATTGAGTGGCGGCCAGCGTCAGCGCGTCGCCCTTGGGCGGGCCCTGGTAAGGGAGCCAAGCGTGTTCCTGATGGACGAGCCGCTTTCCAATCTCGACGCCAAACTGCGGATCCAAATGCGCGCTGAACTGAAGATGCTTAGCCGCCGTTTGCGCACCACGACCGTCTATGTGACCCACGACCAAGCGGAGGCGATGACGCTATCGGATCGCATAGCGATTATCGATCATGGAGTCCTTCAGCAATGCGGAACGCCGCATGAGGTGTACGACACGCCGGTCAATACGTTCGTTGCAACCTTCATGGGCACGATGCCGATGAACTTTCTTGCGGGACGTATCGAGTTTGTCGGCGGGCGCCCGACGTTTCATGGCGAACACACGAAAATCGATCTGATCCCTGGCTTATTCTGCCTCAATGCTCTCACACCGGAGCACCAGGTCCTTTTGGGTATCCGGCCCGAGGATCTGGTGTTGGAGTTCCAGGCCGATGACCCCAAAACGGCATGGCCCAAATTCGATGCCGTTATCAGCATGGTGGAAGATCTGGGTGCGGACTTGTTCGTCTACGCAGAGTGTGCCGACGGCAAGCTGATCGTTCGGTCGCCCGTTGGCACAAGTGTCGCACCGGGGCGCGTGACCATAAGACTTAACCCCAAAAAACTGCATCTGTTTGATACGCAGACCCAAAGGCGCATCACCGCCCAGTCGCGAGGTACAGCATGAAGCGCGTTTCAAAATCGGATCTGTCGGCTGAGGACAGGGAATTGCTGGAGGCCGCCACCAAGGCGCGTGAGAAGGCTTACGCGCCATACACCCGGCATCGCGTCGGCGCGGCGGTTAGAGCGGAGTCCGGCAAGATTTATGCCGCCTGTAGTTTGGAGATCGTAAGCCTACAGCAAAGCGTTCACGGCGAACGTAATGCAGTAAACATGATGGTTGCCGGGGGCGATCGAATTATCGGCGCTTTGGTCTGCGCGGGGCAATTGTCGGGGATTCCCTGTGCCGAGTGCAGACAGGTAATCTGGGAGTTTTGCGGCAATAACCCCAACGTCCCGATCATCTGCGCCGGGATTGATGGCATCATTAACGTTACCACCATCGGGGAGCTATATCCGTTTCCGTATGGCCCAGAATCAAAGCAAGTCGATCCCAGAAAGTTTTAAGAGCTTAGATCGAATGATCACTTTCGAAGTGGCCTTTACACCGGCTTTCCATTCGGAAGAAAACGAGCCGAAGGTGTACGTCTTGATTGACGTGCTACGTGCAACATCAGCCATCGTGTCCATGTTCGCTCGTGGTGCCCGATCGGTAGTTTTGGCAGCAAGCGACGTTTCGATGCATGAAGCACAGAAGGCCATGAGAGATGCGGTGTTATGTGCCGAGAATTCCGACGGATCGATCGCACTAAATGCGGACATCAGTCCATCTCTAACGGCATTGCGCACGGCCGGGATCAATAACAGGAACGTTGTCCTGCGCAGCACAAATGGAACAGTCGCTGCATGCAGGGTGGTAGGTCGGCTAGGCACCGGGCTGATCGGGGCTTTGATAAATGGGACAGCCGTCATGCGGGTCGCTATCGAGCTGGCATTGAAAACGAACGCGCCTATTTCCCTAGTCTGTTCGGGCAGGGAGGCGGCAACAGTCTGCTGCCTCGATGATGTTTACTGCGCTGGTTTTCTTACGAATGAAGGCCTTCGAATACTGTCATCCAGTGGTCGGGTCGCGCGCCTGCGCGATTCTTCCAAAATTGCTCTATGTCTGTTCGAAAAGTATTCGACGCCAGTCGATGCGCTGGAATCGTCAGAAAGCGCCGATGTGCTCCGCAAGATCGGCTGTGATGAAGATATCTTAATCGCCGCGTCGCCCAACGCGATCGACATTGTGCCCGTGTTCAAAGCAACGGGGCGCACCGGCCTCGTTGAAGTCTCCAATGCCTCAGATTTTTCAGCAAAAATCCCGTCACGTAGTGGAAGGAATGTTCAATGAACGATTGGAATTCACGCGCTGCGCGCCCCGAAATGGAAGGGGGTATGCAATATCATATTCGCTGCAAGCGGGGCGACATCGCGAAATACGTTCTGCTACCCGGAGATCCGGAGCGCGTGAACGTGATCGCCGGAGAATGGACCGAAAGTCGAAAGATCGCAGACTTTCGTGGTCACCGAACGTTCACCGGTAAAATCGGAGACACGGAAATATCGTGCTGTTCGACGGTATCGGGCAGCCCATCGACTCTAAATGCCTTTGAGGAATTGGCTGAACTTGGCGCCGATACATTCATCAGGGTCGGCTCTACGGGCGCAATCCAAAAGCACATCGCTTTGGGTGACCTCATAATCTCAGTTGGATCCATGCGCCATGACGGCACTAGCCAATTCTACATTGACCAGAGCTATCCTGCTTGCGCCAGCTATGAAGTCATAGCGGCGTTAGTCGAGTCATGCGAAAGGCTCGGGTATCGATATCACGTCGGCATCTCTTGCTCGACGGCTTCGTGGTATTGCGGGCAGGGCCGGCCTGGTTTTGGTGGATACACGCAGACATTCTTCGAACACAAGATTGAAGACCTTAGTAAGGCACGTATCCTGAATTTCGACATGGAATCCGCTGCGATTTTCACCGTCGCCAATTTGTATGGAATGCGCGCCGGCGCGATTTGTACGGTGGTGGCCAACCGCGTAACCGATCAACTCCAATTCGTTGGCATGGACCGCTGTATCAAGGCCTCGAACCTTGCGGCGACGATCCTGCACCGATGGGATAAGGCCAAACAGTCGAAGCAAAAGCAATACTGGTTTCCCTCGTTGACAAGTTAAAGATGGAGAGCGTGTCTCGGGTTCGAATCCAATCCCCAACTTGCCGATGCGGCTGCAATCGCACCGCCATCATGAGCAGTACCGCTGGTTCGAATCCAACCAGCTCTCTCGCTTAGCGAGTGTCTATTGTACGCGATATAACCTGTGCGAGTGCACCCAACAGGAACGGTACCGATTGTTCGAATCTGATGCTCTCCGCCACCTAGTCTGAGGTTCTCCGGGGCTCCGGAGAAAGCTCTAAAGGAGCCGCAGTATTCCGCCGGATTCGGGGTTATTTTCGACAATCAATTCTCTCTGAGCGGCCGTACTCGCCCGTTCTCAGCGGGGATCTACGCATTTTTCTCCGGCCAAGACTTGGCGGTTCCGTTCGCGAGCATCGCACCAAGGCGGCACGGACGCGCGCTAGCACTGTCTCAGTCTAGCGGCTCGCCACGCAAACCCGGCTAGTGCAACAAGCGTCTATGTGCGCGTACTTTGTCAGGGGCCTAAATCAAGAAACTGCCCTGTGCTGTAGTCATACACGCGCGTGATTCGCTTCCCGTCCCACAAATACTGCAGATGGCGCTCTTGGATGCAGTTGCTGAGGACCGACGGGCGGAACACTACGGCGTGCGTACCTGACAGCGCCGCGGAGCCGTCGCAAATCAAACCATAGGAACCATTCTCCCGTAACTCGCGAGCAAGGGTTCTCAGTTTGGAAGGATCACCATAATCGTTCGCGGGGGCGCCGCGAAGATCGTGAAACACTCCCTCGAGGTCCAGCTGAAGCACCCGCATCTGTATCTGCATCTTAGTTTCGTTCGTGTGGCGCAGAAATTCCTCGCGGCGCCGGATCGATATTTTGACGGCGTCCTGAAACGACTCGCTCGCGTATAGGACACCATAGCTACCGTCGGAGAAGCGATCTCCGCACGGGTCGGGGTGCGTGAATGGCGCCATGATGTAACTGGCGCCCTTTCCCCCGACGACATCCTCGGGCCTCACGTGCTGCACTTCGCCGATCTCCTGGCGCACACGATCGTTGGTGAACGTCTCTACCTCGCCGAGAATTTGGGAGTCTTTCTCCGGTGCAATTCGGTCGAACAGGTTTACCGGCGGAAACCGCGATGGGATGATCCTGTAACACTTGCGCCAGGAGAGCCGCGAAATCGCAAGTACGTCAGTCAAACCCCCTCCTATCCTCGTTGCGAATCGAGATAGCGTCGGACGACGTATAAATCAGATACCCGACCGCCGAGCATGCGGTCCAAAGCCGAGCGGCCATTGAATATGGCGGCGGAGTTCGGCTTCTTAATCCATGCATCCGCGACCGCCGGGTCGGGAAAGAGGATGTGTAAATCCTTATAGATACCGATGATGTAGGACACGCGCTCGAATAGGTCCTGAGAAATGCTGCCCCCCTCCTTCTTCAGCTTGAAGTAGGTCGAGCGTGGGACCGAGCCGAGCAATTTCATCTGGTGTTCCGTATCGATGTCCCAGGCATCGGCAATGTTGAAAAAGGCCTTCAGGGCTTTGGTCGCCGCCTCCTCGCGATTGGTGGAATCGTTCGCGGGCTGGCCTGCGACCTGGACAGACATGGTTCCTCCGTTGGTTTATACATGGACTTGACGGCGCAAAAAGTCCATGATTAGATGCGCCATCGGGTCCAGAACAGGACGATTCAAAGTGAATAGTCTAAATTCGGCCCAGCGTCAAGCGTTTATAGGAGAGTCCTATGACGGCGCATCAGAAACTGCAGATCGACGGGGTCGATTTCGAGATTCCCAACAAGCACATGACGGCGCATCAGATCCTGGAACTGGTTGGCTTGGCCGCCGCTGAGTTCGGGCTGTTCGAGGCCACGGGCTCGGTGCCGATCGCCGACGACCTGGAGGTGCTCGCCGAGATGCAGCTAGAGCTGCGGCCCGGCACTGCCTTCGTGACGCGGAAGAAGATCCACTACACCGTCGACGGCAAACCCCAGTCGACCCACCACCAGCAGCTGACGGCCAATCAGATCCTCAAGAAGGCCGGCCATCCGCCCGCGGACAACGCCCTCGTCGAGATCAAGGGCAACCAGCGCGTAAGCTATGAGGGGCGTGGCGAAACCGAGGTGCCGCTGCACGACGGCGCGAAGTTCGAGACGGTTCGCCTGATTCACTACACCGTCGACGCCGATCCGCAGACGACGAGCCACCACGTCCTTACAGCCAACCAGATCCTGGAGAATGCGGGGTTGAGCTCGGCCGATCACTATCTCGTCGAGGTGAAGGGCCACGAGCGCATCAGCTTCCAGGGCAAAGGCAACGAGCCGATCGAGCTCCGCAACGGCATGCGGTTCGTGTCCGTGTTCGTGGGCCCGACGCCGGTGTCAGACGCGGATCGCACCGGCCTGGGGCTCTTTCTCGCCGAACTGCGGCGCCTCGGCTTCGATCCCACCGACCACGGTAGCGGCCAGGTCTCCTTCGACTACACCGTCGATGTTGGTCGTTTTGCCGGCAAGACGTACCGGCTCGGGTTCGCGGTGCCGAGCGACTTTCCGTTGACCCCGCCCTCCGGTCCGCACGTGAACCCCCGCATTCATGCGAACCAGGGCGGTGGTTCCCATCCCACCGGCGGAATCCATGACAGCCCGTTCGGGGCGGGCTGGCAGTACTGGAGCCGCCCCTGCAACGACTGGCCCAAGACCCGCCGGCGCGTCGCCGACTACATGGCATTCGTCCGGCAGCTCTGGGCCACGCAGTGAGCCGGGTCACCCACAGCGTCGCGATGACCTCGCAGTTGGACGAGCAACTGCGAGGGCATCTCCTGCAAACGCGTAGTCAAGAAGACCTCTGCTTCGTGCTGTGGAGCCCCAGCAAGGGTGCGAGTCGACAGACAGCGCTCTTGCGGCACTTCATCGCACCCACTGCGGGCGATCGGGCCCTGCACGGCAACGCCAGCTTCACCGGGCAATATTTCGACCGGGTGATCGCTGAGGCCCTGAAGGTGGGCTGCGGGATCGCGTTCCTCCACAGCCATCTTGGGCCCGGATGGCAAGGGATGAGCCACGACGACGTGGTCGCGGAGCAACGCCTCGCACCATCCGCGCTCGGCGCGACTGGGCTACCACTCGTGGGCCTCACGCTCGGGACGGGCGGATCGTGGAGCGCGCGCTTTTGGGAGCGCGTCACCGGTCGGCAATACGAGCGCAAGTGGTGCGGTACGGTTCGTGTCGTGGGCGACGACATGCGGGTCACGTACATGGACGAGCTCGCCCCGCCGCCCCGCTTCAGGGAGCAATTGACGCGCACCGTGTCGGCATGGGGCGCGAACAAGCAGTCCCTCCTAGCCCGTCTGCACGTAGGCGTCGTCGGCGCGGGGAGTGTCGGCGCAATCTGCGCCGAAGGCCTGGCCCGCACGGGGTTCGAGAACGTCACGGCGATCGATTTCGACAAGGTCGAGCTCGTCAATCTCGACCGATTGCTGCACGCGACCGTTGACGACGTCGGGAAGCTGAAGGTCGATCTGCTCCGCGCGGTGCTGCCGAGACATGCCACGGCCGAGGGGTTCGATCTGCATCCCGTCGTGGCCGCAGTCTACGAGGAGGCGGGCTTTCGTGCGGCGCTCGACTGCGATGCCCTGATCGCCTGCGTCGATTGGCCGTGGGGGCGCAGTGTCCTTAATTTCATCGCGTACGCCCATCTGATCCCGGTCGTGGACGGCGGCATCATCGTCAGAGTGAACAAGTCCGGTGACATGAGAGGCGCCGACTGGCGAGCGCACGTGGCCGCACCCGGCCGACGTTGTCTCGAATGCCTCGGCCAGTATTCGCCGGCCGACGTCTCCCTCGAGCGCGAGGGGTTCCTCGATGATCCGGAATACATCCGGGGGCTTCCGAAGGACCACCATCTTCGCCGCAACGAAAACGTATTCGCCTTCAGCGTGAACGCCGCCGGCATGCAGCTGATGCAGCTAATATCCATGGTTGTATCCCCGGCCGGGATCGGCAATCCTGGAGCGCAGATCTACCACGTCGTTCCGGGCTCTTTGGACATTGAGCGCAAGCACGGCTGCCAGCCTCTATGCCCATATTCCGGTCTGATTGGCTGCGGCGACATGGCCGGGCTGAGCGTCACGGGGCAACGCAAGGCGTGATCGTAACCTCGATCGAAACGCGAATCCTGAGCGGGGGCATGGAATGCGGCAGGTCGGTGGCACTCTGTTTCTGTCCCCCTCCGACCTCATGGTCTTCCTGGCGTGCCGCCACGCGACGCACCTTGATCTGCGCGCCCTGACGGAAGACCTGAAGAAGTCCGACGACGACGCTATTTCCCGGCTCTTGAAACGCAAGGGTACCGAACACGAGGCGCGGCATCTCTCCAGCCTGCAGGCTCAGCATGGCAAGGCGAGCGTCGAGGTCATCGATGGAGGGTTGTCGGACGATGATCGGGAAGTCGCCACCCAGGCAGCGATGAAGCGGGGGGCCGCGATCGTCTATCAAGCTGCCCTCCGAAGCGGTAACTGGCGTGGGTTTGCCGATTTCCTGCAGCGGGTGGAGGAACCTTCGGGGCTCGGGGATTTCGGCTACGAAGCCGTCGACACGAAACTGTCCCGCCAGGTCCATGGCAAATACGCCCTTCAGCTCGGTATCTACTCGGCGTTCCTCGAGGCAGTGCAAAAGCGTCGTCCGCGCTACATGCACGTCCAGCTCGGCGACGGAACGGCGCATCGCCTCCGGGTCAACAATTTCCTGGCGTACCTGAATGACACCGCCAACCGGCTCGTAGCGTTCACCCAAGCTCCACCAAAGACCTCCTACCCCGAGCGATGTTCCTATTGTGCGCAGTGTGGATGGCGGGACAATTGCGAAGGGCAATGGCGCGCTGATGATCATCTCGTTCAGGTCGCCAACATCCGCAACGATGCCATCGAGGCGCTGAATCGTGCGGGCATCCACACCCTGAAGGCACTCGCCGAGTTTCCGGATGGGAACACTGTGCCCGGTGTGTCGACGTCCGTTTTGGACCGATTGCGCGCACAGGCGACGCTTCAGCTCAGAAAGCGTGAGACGGGAACGAACGAATACATTCTACTCCCCATCTCCATGGGCCATGGTTTCGATCTCTTGCCCGAACCCGATGCCGGCGACCTGTTCTTCGATATGGAGGGGGACCCGTTCTACCCCGGTGGTCTCGAGTACCTGTTCGGCTTCGCGTGGCGGGACAACGGCGCGCTGCGCTACACGGCGTTTTGGGCGCACGACAAAGAGGCCGAGAGCCGCGTCACCCAGGAGGTTATCTCGTTCCTCGCCGATCACCTCTCGAAGCATCCGAAAGCTCACGTGTATCATTACAACACCTACGAAGACCGCGCGCTCAAGCGGCTTGCCTCGCTCTATGGGACCGGTGAGGCGGCATTGGACGACATGCTGCGTCAGGAACGTTTCGTAGATCTATACCGGATTGCACGAGAGGCTCTGCAGATCTCCGAGCCGGGTTATTCGCTGAAGAACTTCGAAGTCTTTTTTGCGGATAAGCGAGAGGGTGAAGTTGCGTCCGCGCAGGAGAGCATCGTCGCCTATGAAGAGTGGCGGGCCACGAATTCTCAAACGCTCCTGGATCAAATTGCCGCATACAACGAAAAAGATTGCCGATCGACGGTAGCGCTCCTGGACTGGCTGGTCTCCCTGCGGCCGAAAACCGCGACTTGGTTCGTGTCGAAAGCCGCTGACCCCCAGGCAGCCAAGAGTGACAATCTTCGCGAGGCAGAGGAACGTCTTGCGCAATATGCGGCGCGCATGTTGCTGCCGGAAACCGACCCGCGGCATGCCTTGAGCAAGCTGGCGTTCCAGCTTCTCGAGTTTCACCGGCGCGAGAACAAGCCGCGCTTCTGGCGCATGTATGATCGGCAAGGTCAGTCCGTCGACGCGCTCATCGAAGATGCCGAGTGTGTGGGCGCTGCCAAACGCGACAAATCGATACCGGCCCTGCCGGTAAAGAAGTCACGGGCCTTCACCTACACGTTTCCGCCGCAGGACCTGAAACTTCGAACTGGCGACACCGTCCTGGATTCGGCGACCCTCGACGAGGTCGGTACGCTTCATGCGATCGATGAAGATGCGCACACCCTGGCCATCAAGGTCGGCCCCAAGAAGGCCGACCCGGCGATGGAGCTATGTTTAATCCCGAACCCGGCCTTCAGGGACAAGGCCGTCCGAGAAGCGATGTACAGGTTTGCGGATTCGGTGATCGCCGATGACAACCAATTTCAGGCGGTGCGGTCGATTTTGGAGAAACGGCTGCCCGTCCTCGACGGTGTAGAACCTGGCTCGCCCATTCAGCGAGTGGGCGAGACGCCGCTCGATGCGGCACGCCGCGCGATACCTCTATTGCGGAGCAGCCACCTCTTTGTTCAGGGTCCACCGGGCAGCGGCAAGACCTACGCGGCCAGCCAAGCAATCGTGGACCTGATCGCCGCTGGCAAACGCGTCGGCGTGTCTTCGAATTCTCACAAGGCGATCATCAATCTCCTGAAAGCGGTCGAGAAAACCGCAAAGCAGCGCAAGGTGACGTTCTCCGGAGTGAAGCGAAGCGACGAAGACAGGCCCGATACCCTCTTCAGTGGCGAGTTCATCAAGGACGCGTTGGACAACAAGGAGGTGGACCTGACGGCAAGTCTGATTGCCGGAACCGTCTATCTGTTCGCGCGGCCGGAACTCAGGAATGCGGTCGACGTGCTGTTCATCGATGAAGCCGGCCAAGTCTCGCTCGCTAACGTTGTTGCCATGGGGATGGCGGCTGCCAATATCGTGTTGATTGGCGATCAAATGCAGCTTAGCCAGCCGATCCAAGGCGTACATCCCGACGAGTCTGGGCTGTCCGTCCTCGAGTTTCTGCTTGGTGACTCACCGACGATCTCTGATCGCGCCGGCGTTTTCCTGGCTAAAACGCGCCGCCTGCACAGCACGATATGCAAATTCATCTCTGATGCCGTCTATGATGGGCGGCTGCAATCCATGCCGGACTGTGATCGGCGGGTCCTCATTCTGGACGGCACCGCCCACCCCGCTCTCGCGACAAGCGGAATACGCATGGTGGAAACCGATCACGTCGGTTGCTCGCAGAAGAGCGAGGATGAAGCCAAGATCGTCGCTGGAGTCTACCGCTCACTTCTCAATCAGAACTATGTTGATGACGATGGCGCACGTCAGGCTATAAGAGCGAAAAACATTCTCGTCGTCTCGCCATACAATATGCAGGTGAATCTCCTCAAGGCGAGATTGCCTGAAGGCGCCCTCGTCGGGACCGTGGATCGGTTCCAGGGGCAAGAAGCCGAGGTCGTAATTGTATCGATGGCGACGTCGAGTGGCGACGACTTGCCGCGGGATATCGAGTTCTTGTTCTCCCGCAATCGACTCAATGTGGCCATCTCGCGCGCCAAGTCCCTCGCGATTGTCGTGATGAATCGACGACTACTGGATATCGACTGCGAGACGATCCAACAAATGAGGCTCGTGAATACGCTATGTTGGCTTAGGCAATATGCTCAGGGTGAGAAACGTTCGGCATTTGCCTCAGCGTGATATCTTTGGCCTTTGATACCCATGCAGTTGCGGGCGAGCGGTGCCACCGCAATCGGCTGCCAAGCTAAGAGCTGTTCGGTTCAATCCCCAACTTGTTAGAATCGTTACTGATTCCAATTGATTGATAAGTTGCTAGCTATTTGTTCCAGGGTAAGGTCGGATGGCTGGCGTCCACTAATAATTTGCTCCACTAGCTTTGGCGACAAGTAGATCAGACTACTTACCTCACGAACGTACCGTGGCGACAACCCCAAATTCTTGGCCATGTCCACAATACTTGTGCCGCCCGTGATCAGCCATTCACGCCACAGGTGAGCGCGAGCGACAGCCTTTATGAGTGCCAAGTCAAACTGAGGCTGCCTTGCGTCTGGGTCTTCGTTGGCGGCAATTAACCGCACTTCGCGCCCGCGCCGCTTGATACGCACGGTTGCATGTAGGACGAAACTGGCGCTCGCCAGCTTTTCGGGGGCGACGGTAGACAGTGTGCCTGTGTGGCTTTCATAAGCACAAAGAGCCACCGCGAGGCCCGCGCAATCGATTCCAATCCTTACGTCCTGCTCATCAAGATCGATACGTTGAACGATCTTCCTAAGGTTCAACAGTCGATCTCTAGGAGCTCCATTACCTAAGCCGTGTGCGACCTTGGCACCGTGCTTGCTAATGTGCTGCAATTGAGTGAGGCTGCCTCGGTATCCATTTAGCGCCTTCGAAACCTGCCCTTTGTCACGCAGGAAACGCTGTAGTTCTCGGACCACAAGGGTTTCCAAATCGTGCGCGGGCACTCGCATCGTCGTCGAACTATCTGCTGAGCCGCGGCTCGAATGCCCATTAATGTAGTATCGATAGCGCTTGCCGTATTTCGACGCATGGCTAGGCGTCATGCGATTGCCCTGGTCATCGAACAGGAGGCCGGTTAGGAGACTTGGCTCTTTCACCAGAGCCCGGCTGGTCTGATCAGATCGATTCTTGACCAGCAAAGCCCGGACTTTGTCCCAGGTGCGTTGATCGATGATCGGGCGATGCGCCCCGGGATAGCTTTTGTCCTTGTGGACAATCTCTCCGAGGTAGACGCGGTTTTGCAGCGCCCAATAAAGCTGTCCGCGGAAGAATTTCCCGCCGCCGTGAACCCTTCCACTCACGCTCACGCGCCTCTTGCTGCGATAGCCATTGGCGTTGAGCCACGTGCACAGCTCGTGAACCGAACCGATCTCCAGGTAGCGTTTGAATATCAGCCGGACGAGATTTGCTTCCTCGGGATTGATCACCAAGGCTCGTTTGAGGATGTCATAACCCAGAGGTGGATGGCCACCCATCCACATTCCCTTGCGCTTGGAGGCGGCGATCTTGTCCCGGATCCGCTCGCCCGTGACCTCGCGCTCGAATTGGGCAAAGGACAGGAGGACGTTCAAGGTAAGCCGACCCATGGAGGTGGTCGTGTTGAACTGCTGGGTGACCGACACAAAACTCGCCTTATGCCGGTCGAATAGCTCCACCATCTTGGCGAAGTCGGCTAGCGACCGGGTAAGACGATCGACCTTGTAGACGACGACGGTGCCGACCAGGCCAGCACCGATGTCTTGAAGCAGGCGCTGCAGGGCAGGGCGCTCCATGTTGCCGCCCGAGAAGCCACCGTCGTCATAGCGGGCGGGGACCGCTCGCCAACCCTCGCCGCGTTGGCTCGCTATATAGGCGAGGCAGGCCTCGCGCTGGGCATCCAGCGAGTTGAAATCCTGTTCCAGCCCTTCCTCGCTGGATTTGCGGGTGTAGACGGCGCAGCGCCGGGTCTTGGCGCTCACGAGTCCTTCACCCCGGCGGTCTGCGCAGAACCATCCCTTAGGCCAAAAAACAGTGGCCCAGACCATCTCGTGCCGGTGATCTCCCGGGCGATCAGCGACAGGTTGGGATAGGTCTTGCCCCGATAAGCGAATCCTGTCTCTAGGACGGTCACCTCATGCAGTTCGCCCTTCCAGACCCGTTGCAGCCGGGTGCCGAGCTTGATTCGCGGGGCGGCAAACCGGCTCAAGTCCGGATCGCGGCCGTTCTCGCCAGCGATTTCACGGAGAAGGCGGGCGGTCGCCGGGGAGAGGCCCCCCAGCGACCGTTCCTGGAGCTTGTAGGCCAGGAGCCCAACCAGAAGGCGGCGCCGGACGCGGGGAGGGGTGCCAAACCCCTGTTCCACCCAGGTGCGCTTCAGTTCCTGGAATCCCATCCGCTCCACCGCCGCTATGGCCGGGGCAGGTTTGGGCGGCATGTCGGGCCGATCTAGGGCTTAGCGACCACCAGCGATGCGATAGACCCGTCCCCGGTCGGTGACCTCGGAGGTCACCCTCAGGCCCAGCTTCTTCTTGAAAGTGCCGCTGATGGCGCCACGGACAGAATGCGCCTGCCAGCCCGTAGCCTTGGTGGCCTCATCGATCGTGGCACCGTTTTTCCGGCTCAGAAGCGTCTGCAGCAGGCTGAGTTTGGATTCTGGCCGTGGCGCGGCAGGCTTAGAGGCAGAGCGCTTGGTGGCGTTCTTCTCGGCCGACGTGTGGGGTTTCCTGGCAGTTTCAGTTTTGGCCTCAGGTTCCTGCGGTGCCCGGCCATCCGGCTCTTGCGCGTTGATGGCGCGCAGACCCTTTTCTGTCAGGACGAGGCCGAACCGCTTGTCCTCGGTCTGACGCCAGGCCTCGGTCCCCGGCACGGCCGGCTGCTCGGCGATCAGCCCCGGCTTGATGAGGCTGTTGATGCAGGCCGTCAACGCCCCCTTGTTCATACGCAGGGATTTGGGAAAGGGCAGGACTGCGCGATCACCACGTGCAGCGGCAGCGGATAGGATTACGAGCTGGGCATCGGTCAGTTTGGGCATGGCGGGCTCCTTGAGCTTTGAGCATCTGCAACCATCACAGCGCTCCCACCACCCAAAGCCCCGATGGCAAGCCATGCGGGGTTAGGCCGGTCAGGGCCCGTTTCTTAGCAAGGACAGCAACGCTCTGTTCGATGAGGAAGTCCAGTCGTTAGTTCCTGCGATTTCTAACTTTACGCTTGATGCTACGGCCTCGCGCGTCGAGCCGCTCAACAGCGCTAATAGTGTTAGCAATGGCCGTAAGGTCCACGGCTACATCTTGCAATTGATGTGAATGGCGTATGCAAGCAGGTAAACGTAGTTTCCGCGACTGGCCAGATATTGCCGACTCTGTGGCATAGTCCAACAGCATCGTCGCTGCTGCGAATAGTCGGTTGATGAGGTCGAGATTGTCCTTGCCCATGCGCCCACCCTGCAGTGTCGCGCAGGAACGCTTCCTTCCCGGCGAAAGTCCAAGCGAAAGTTAGGAGAGGATATGGCAATCCGTCCCATCTTGGCGGGGTTTGCGGGTGGCTAGGATTCCAAGGCCATCTCGCCTAAGCGACTGACTAATGCCGGCGCTTTTGTGAAGGTAATTTCAGCAGTTCTGCGGGCTCGATCTTTAGGACTTCTGCTAGCCGGCCGATTATCTTGAGGCTGGCGTAGAACTTGCCCTTTTCGAGCTGGCTCAAATAACTCCGGCTGACTTCCGCTTCGTAGGCGAGGTCATCTTGTGACAATTCTCTTGAATTGCGCCAACGGCGCAGATTTGCGGCAAAAACATCCCGTAAGTCCATGCGGGAAGCCTGCCGGTCTGGCTAGTATTTACACCTCGATATATTGAACAAAGTGCGACAGTACGGTAAGGTCCACCTCGTCTTGGTTGTGACGTACCGCTAAGTGCGAGTCCCTTGATGGACAAGGTAATAGCCGGGATATCCGCTGTCATATTGGTCGGTGGGGCCTATGCTGCATACCCATTTTGGGTCGGCTCTCGCTTGGCCGATGCTGTGGCTACCGGAGACCGCGGCGTGATCGAAGCACATGTCGATATGACCAAGATCCGAGATGGCTTTGCTCAGGATCTGACGACCTATGTGCTGAGGCGATTGGCGAAGGACACCAACAGATCGGATGGGAACTGGGCTTCGGTCTTTGAGGGGTTACTTAAGCTACAGACCGCGAACGCGCTGATTGAGTCGTTGACTGCGCCGGCTGGGCTGGCAAAGGTAGCTGTGGGTAGCAGGGCTGCTGCCGGCACTTCCGCCAGAGGCGCGGTAAATTCAGGACGCATCAACGAAAAGCTGAGGTCCGCTTCATTCGTGTCGCCGACAATGTTTGTGTTTGGCCTTGGGGAGGAAGGAACCAAACCCGATCAGTGGTCCAACATCATCATGGTATTCGAAGGTTTAACTTGGCGGGTGACGGCAATCCGCTTATCGGATAGCGCCCTGGCGGCGCTGATTGGTTCTCGTGAGGCTGCTGGAGCGAAGGTGGCCCGGCAGCCCATATCCGGCACTGGTGCAAATCTGACGAAGCCAAGATCAGCACCGAACCAATCAACCGAACAGATCGCGAATGCTCAAGACGCGGCGAGAATCGCAGCGGGACAGGCGATGAGCACGCTAATAGCTCCACAAGGTGCACAAACCACACCTCCAAGTAAGCAACTGGGGGAGCCTGTTCTGTTTGGTCCACAAATTACGGCCGCCGACCTGGACGCCGTACGAGAACAAATTCGACCGTGTTGGAACCCAACCATAGCTGGACGCAATGCTAAGGGCATGGTTGTAGAGCTCGAAGTCTGGGCCAATCCAGACGGAACCGTTTTGAAGGCGGTACCGCGGTCCAACGTGCCCATGTCAACGGATCCATATTACCAGAGCGCTGTCGCGGCAGCGATGCGTGCAGTCTTCAACCCCCGCTGCCAGCCCTTACCGCTACCGGCGGACAAGTACGAGCAGTGGAAACATTTTGTGCTGATTTTTGACCCGAAACGAGCACGAGAAGAATAGTGTGGCGATCGGTCAATAGCGGCTATGTCAGGCGACATCGTCCTTTTCCCACGGGAAAGAACCCCCGATCCAATGGCCGTCGCGAAAAACAATCGGCCCAAATAGTGAAACCGTCTCGCGGTTGATATGGCTCGCTTCCGCCCAATTCAAGAACTGCGAGACGCTGTCGACTTGGTCGTCATGGCGACCATTAGGGAATGCTAGCAGCTCGTGCAGAAATTCATCAAGCCAGGGCGCTCCAACCGGCAAATGAACTTGGCCCGCCTCAATGCGCGCACTTTGCGCCTCCGTCCGCATAACCTTATCGCCCTCGGGCCGAATTCCAAGCGGCATTGGAACGCCGGATACCGAGTTTGCACGAAACTCTTGAATGAGATGCAAACCAGGCCCGGCTTCTTCGATCAAAATGTGGCGCGGCTTATGCTTGTGAGATAGTTCGATCAACTTACGCCGTAGTTGCGGAAATTCCAATCGCCCACGCCAAACGTCAAGCAAGTAGTAGTTTCGCTTGTCAGTTAGCCAAGTGGTGCAAACGGACCAGTCGCTATTGCCTGTGGTCGTGCTTGCTAGATCCCAGCTCTGGGTAATGTTAGCTCCTTTTGCGCAGATCGGCGACGTTTCGTACCATTTGAACCAGCACCGCTTGATCAGATTGCCTTCTACCGGGATCGGCCGCTGCAGGAATTGAGCGGAAAAGGCCAGCGAGCCCATCTCACGCTTGATCGCTTCAAGAACCGGGATCGGTTCGCGTGCAGGATGCAGAGCTTCGCCTTTCTTGCGCTCATGGAATGCGTTGGGGCCGATCGGAATCTTCTGGTCCTCTTGCGCGATGGCGGGCAGGTCGAGATGGGTCCAACCACCTTCTGCCAGCACCTTGCCCGCGAGATCTTCTTCATGCAGGCGTTGCATGACCAGGACAATCGCGCCTTGCTTCTTATCGTCAAGACGCGACAGCAGGGTGGTTCCATAGTAGTCGTTGACGTTGCGGCGGATTTTCTCCGATTGCGCATCCTCCGCCTTGATAGGATCATCGATTATGATGACGTCGGCGCCGCGGCCCGTGAAGGAACCGCCCACAGCGACCGCAAATCGCCCCCCACCAAGCGAGGTTTCGCATTCGCTCTCCGTGATCTTGGTGATGCGCATGTTCGGAAATAGGGCACGATACCAACCGCTAGTAACGACAGCGCGGAATAGGCGCGCGAAAGTTGCGGCGAGTTCTTGGGAGTAGGAGATACACGCAAATCGCTTACTCGGGTCATGTCCAAGCGACCACGCTACAAAAGCGACCGAGGTGCACAGAGATTTCAATGATCGAGGCGGTTGTGTGATGATAAGCCGATGGTCCTTGCCTTCGTGGACTTGCATGAGAGAATGCACGATCGCATCGATATGCCAGTTGTGAAGAAACGTATCTCCGGGCGAGACGGTCTGAAACACTTTGGCGACAAAGCTACCCAAGTCCTGGCGCAGCACCGCTGCCAAGACCGCGGGAACATGTGGCACGGTCATTCTTTGTCTCGTGTGCCTGCGGAGCTGGTTGACACGTCCCCGTGCCCGCTTGGAAGTGTTTTCAATCGATATCTTGTACGCGTTGATGCTTCAGTTGACTTGGCTGGGTTGGACAGGGCTAGTGGAGCCGATTCTGGGCTTGCCTCGCTTTCCTTGGCGAGGTCAATCCGTTCGGCTGCGCCGGTTAACAAGCGTTCCTGGTAGATCTGCAGGATTTCTGCGTCACTAGCGGATGTGCCGGAAGACTCGGTGGCCTCCTCATTGCCGTAGGCTTGTGCAAGGCGAAGCATTTGATCGAGGGCCCGGCCATCGCCGCTAAGCGCCTTTGCCCGAAGGCGCAGGAGCATGGCCTCCTGGGTCGATATTTTGCGAGGCTTGCCGTTTTGCGTCACCCCAACCAAGGCGTTGAGCATGGTTCGAACGTCAATCTTGAGGTTTCGCGTGCCTCTAGGCCGGCCCATCGGGTTACCCGATTGGCCAGGGCGAAATTGGGCGTGTTTGGGAGGCTTGCGATAGCCGACCTCGTGATCGTTTCCGGTCGGAAGGCGGGATTTCTTGGCACGGCTCATGATCGCGTTCCTGCAAGACGTGATAGGCGCCTCCTGAACCTTCTTTGTCCGTTAGCCGCGGCTTTGGATGCGTTTTTTTGGCCTTGTGATCGAGCCTCCTCAGTTTCGGTGAAGGTGAGGCCGGTTAATGCGTGGACCGGCTCCACGCCGGTGAGGGTGCGAAAGCGGCGCAGTGCGACATCCACGTATTGGGGGTCGATCTCGATCCCAAAAACGCGCCGGCCCACCATTTCTGCGGCGACGAGCGTGGTGCCCGATCCAACAAACGGATCGAGCACGATGTCGCCCCGGTTTGAGCAATCAAGAATCGCGTCTTTGACCAGCGCAACCGGTTTTACGGTGGGGTGCATAGCAAGCGCTTCACTGCGTTCTGCGCCGAAGCTATTCATGCCCGGATAGCTCCATACATTCGTGCGGTAGCGGCCTTGCCGGCCGAGTTCCACGTTGTTGATGTGGCGTGCGGAGCCTTTTTTGAATACGGCCACGCACTCGTGCTGGGACCTGTAGAGCGATCCCATGCCAGCGCTTGTTTTTGCCCAGACACAAATGTTCTTAAGTTCGTGATATACGTCGCGTCCTGCCGTCAGCAGTTCATAGAGATGACGCCAATCCATGCAGACAAAGTGAATGGCGCCCTCTCGGGTATGGGTGGCCGTCAACCCAAGACACCTCTTCAAGAATGCGATGAACTCGGCCTCATCCATCTCGCCTGAAGCCATCGCAAACTCGCGGGGCTCCGAGGCCCCGAGGCCGGACGCATGTCCATCAATGCGCACGTTGTAAGGTGGATCGGCGAATGCCATAGCCGCATGCTCACCGACCATGAGCGATTCGAAGGCTCTTGCTTCCCTAGCATCGGTGCATATCAGCCGGTGCCAGCCCACCCGCCAAAGATCGCCGGGCTGTGTGACGGGAGGGAAGGACGGATCGAGCTTTGGAAGTAGATCAGCCTTGTCTATTGCTTCAGGGTTGGTTTCGCCTATCAACACGTCGATCTCGCCCATATCGAAACCGGTCAGGGTCGGATCGAACGCAGGGTCGATTTTGACCAGCTCGTTGAATTCAATGGCGAGTAGTTGGCTATCCCATCCGGCGTTTAAAGCCAGCTTGTTGTCGGCGATGATATAGGCGCGTTTCTGCGCCTCAGTCATTTTGCCAATGCGAATCGTAGGAACGGTCTTAATTCCCAGGAGCTGCGCCGCGTCCCATCGCCCCTTACCTGCGAGGATTAGGTTATCAGCATCGACGATGATCGGGTTGATCCAACCCCATTGCGTGATGGAGTTCGCGATTTGACGGACTTGCCTCTTCGAATGCGTGCGGGCGTTGTTTACATAGGGTTTAAGGGCTGAGACCGGCGTGGTTTCAACCTTCAGATCGCGGATCGTTGACATTCGTGCCTCTCAGCTACATGCGCCGATCACAGGTAGCCGAGAGCGGTCGTCAGAAAAAGTTGTCCAGAGAACTTTGGACAGGTTTAGCGGATTTTGTGCGGCCGTCCCGCTGGCCGGAGGGAGGCCAGAAGTTCCTCGGGAAGCGTAGGACGGGGGATCCGACCGGTTTGCGGCCAGCCCGATTGACTCTCAGGTGGCCGCCAGCCGTCAGGTACTCGCCACATATCCAGGCTCTTCAAGATGAGGGGTTCAGCTTTCTTACGTGAGGGTCGCCAAGTCTGCAACCAATCACGAAGAATTTCCGCCTCTGCTAGGAAGAACTGGAAATCAGTCCAGCCGTCGTAACCGACTTCTGGGTGTTGTTTGAATTCTCCTTTACGAAGGCTCCAAGCACCCCAGAGATGTGCGACAGAAAGAAAAGTTTTCCTTGCGGCCCATTGCTTCGAGCGGGATCCTGGCTTTTGCTCGCGCGCGGCAACTTGCTCGGCAATCCTGATCGCATTGTTCCAGGAGGCGAGGGAGCATTCCGTGTTGAATAGCGCCCACATTGCCTTAACCAGCTCTCCAGATGCTGTACCACCCCAGCACCGGTCATCAAGGTCATTCAGAGATTCGCCGGCTCCTACTGCTATACGGAACAACTTGTCATTTGAGACAGTATGGCCATCTTTGTAAAAACGCCGAAGTGGCTCTGCCAGCCATTTTGTAGTAGCAGCACGAGCTTTGCGCTGACCGGCTTCGTCCAGTTCTGGATAAAGCATGATGCCAAGTGTCGCGGCAAATGGTTCAAAATGGTCGAGCGGCAATATCGGCATCAATCCTCCGACAGGTTAAATGTCCGAACGCATCGAAAATGTACGCAATAAAAAAGGACTAAGATTGGGCTAAGAATCATATACCCCCCAAAGGGGGCGCGATGCCGACGTAATCATCATCGACGACCTGTCCTTGGTAAGAACCTCATCCGGGTTGCATGACGTGGCAGGGTAGGTAATTGACGTGAGCCCCGTCTTTCATCCAGGCGTGAGTAGAATCCGTTCTGCATTTGAGCCTGTCTGGCTCGGTTGCGCAACGGGACGGGGCGTGGAGCCCCCGAGTTGCTCAGGCGCCCATCGGATCGCGTTGCGATCCGATCGTTGCATGCCGGGAGCGCTGAGTTTGGCGTAAGCCGCCGGCGGGATGTTGCCCAACCGGCTGTGCGGTCTGACGGTGTTGTAGTCGATGCGCCAGGCTTCGATCTTCGACCGAGCGTCAGCGAGGCTCTCGAACCAATGCTCGTTGAGACACTCGTCGCGCAAGCGGCCGTTGAAGCTTTCCGCGAAGGCGTTCTGTGTCGGCTTGCCTGGCGCGATGTAGTGCCAGCCAATCCCCGTCTCCTGGCACCAGCGCAGGATCGCCATACTGGTGAGTTCGGTTCCGTTGTCGGAAACGCAAGACAGCGGCCGGCCGCGGGTCGCCATGACCGTGCTCAGCTCGCGCACCACCCGCAAGCCCGACAGCGAGGTGTCGGCCACTAGGCACAAGCACTCCCGGGTGAAGTCGTCGACCACGGCCAGGATGCGGAACCGCCGACCACAGGCCAGCGCGTCCGACACGAAGTCGAGCGACCAGCGCTGATTGGGCCCCTGGGGAACCGCCATCGGCGCCCTGGCGCCCAGCGCCCGCTTGCGGCCGCCGCGCCGGCGCACCTGCAACCGCTCCTCGGCATACAGCCGCCGCAGCTTCTTGTGGTTCATGCACACACCCTCCCGGCCGAGCAGGATGCCCAGGCGCCGGTACCCGAAGCGCCGGCGGGAAGCGGCCAGCTCCCGCAGCCGGGTGCGCAGCGCCCCATCGTCGGCCTTGAGGCTGCGGTAGCGCATCGAGCTGCGATCCGCGCCGATCGCTCTGCACGCCCGCCGCTGGCTCACCTCGTAGCTCGTTCTCAGGTGCGCCACGGCTTCTCGTCTGGCGACGGGCGTCACCATTTTTTTGCGGCGATATCCTTCAGCATCGCATTGTCGAGCATCGTCTCGGCCAAGAGCTTCTTCAGCTTCGTGTTCTCCGCTTCGAGAACCTTCAGCCGCCGGGCGTCCGACACGTCCATGCCGCCGAACTTCGCCTTCCACTTGTAGAAGGTGGCGCTGCTGATCCCGTGCTTGCGGCACACCTCGGCCGTCCTAGCCCCGGCCTCCTGCTCCTTGAGCGCCGCGATGATCTGCTCTTCCGTGAACCGGCTTCCCCTCATCGTCCGTCCCCCTCGCTGGTGGCCGGACTCTACCCAAATCTGGAGGAGTTTTAGGGGCTCACGTCATAATGTCGAAGCCATGGCTTCGCTTTTTCACCTGTTGTTTGGACTGGTTCTCTCGATCTTCCGGTCGCGAGCACGGCTCATCGTTGAAGTCTTAGTGCTCCGCCATCAGCTCCAGGTCACCAAACGAAAGACTCCAAGGCGCCTTCATTTGATACTTGCCGATAGGCTGATTTTCGTATGACTCTATCGACAATGGCCTTCATTGTTGACATCCGTCATCATCGTCAAGCCGGACACAGTATTGCGCTGGCACCGCGATGGTTTCCGAGCGTTTTGGCGTTGGACGTCCCGATCACGTGGCGGCCGCCCAACGATTTCCGCCGATGTAAGTAAACTTATCAGACAAATGAGCTTGGAAAACCATCTCTGGGGTGCGCCACGCATTCATGGTGAACTGCTGAAACTGGGCATCGATGTGTCCCAGGCGACAGTCGCTAAATACATGGTTCGCAATCGCCGACCACCATCACAGAACTGGCGTACCTTCCTGCGTAACCACGCATCTGGGATCATAGCGCTCGACTTATTTACGGTTCCAACGATTGGGCTCAAGCTCTTGTTTGGGCTGGTTATTCTCAGGCTCGACCGGCGAATCCGACTGCCGAGTGGATCGCACGACAGCTTACAGAAGCATTTCCTTGGGAATGCGCCCCAGCCTACCTGATCCGGGACCGGGACGCGTCCTACGGACGGATCTTCGTTGGGCGCATGCGAAGCATGGGTATTCGCGATCAACTTGTTGCTCCATGGTCGCCCTGGCGGAATGGGCATGCCGAGCGGCTGATTGGCTCCATCCGACGCGAATGCCTCGACCATATAGTAATTTTCGGTGAAGGCCATCTGCGTCGAGTTCTTCGCAGATATGCTGATTATTACAATATAGTCCGAACACATCTTTCCTTGGGCAAGGATGCACCCAATAGGCGGCCCGTCCAACGCTTGGGCCGTATCGTGTCTTTGCCCTTCCTCAACGGGCTGCATCATCAATACGCTAGGATATAGTTATCGGTAGGGACACGTGTCGTGTCTCTGCCCTTCCTCAGCGGTCTGTATCATCAATACGTCAGGATCTAATTATTGGTAGGGACAGCCACGACAACGCTATTGATCAATAGAGCCCTGGTGTGGCGCCGCCGTCGACAGCGATCGCTGTTCCCTGGATGTGCCGCGCACGCTCCGAGCAGAGAAAAAGTGCGAGCGCTGCCACGTCCTCGGGCTTGCCCAGGCGCGCGAAACCTTCCTTCGCGATCAGCGCGGCCCGCACTTCATCGACCGACGTGCCTGCGGCCTCAGCCCGCTGCTGAAACAACTGCCCCACCCGCTCCGTCTCGGTCATGCCCGGCAGGATCGCGTTGACGTTGACGCCATCGCGCTTGCCCAGACCCGACAGCCCCTTGGTGAAGTTGTGCATCGCTGCGTTGACGGACCCGCCGATGAGGAATTCCGGTTCGGGCGTGCGCGCGGCGCCGCCGATGATGTTGATGACGTGGCCGTGCGCCGTCTTGAGCAGCGGCCAGAACAGGCGGCAAAGACGCACGCAGCCGAAGAATTTGAGCGCGAAGCCATCCTGCCACGCTTCGTCGGCGAGGCTCACAAACGCGCCAGCCGACGTGGCTCCCGCCGAGTTGACCAGGATGTCGCAGCGACCATGCCGTTGCGAAACGTGGTGGAACACCTGCTCGCAGCCGTCCTCCCGGCGCAGATCCGCCTTGCAGACATCCGGCCGTAAGGCGGCATTGCGGGCGATTGCGTGGGCCGCCCCGTCCAGATTTTCTTGCGACGAAGCCGCGAGTACCGTCTGCGCGCCTTCCGCCGCGAAGGCGGCGGCAATGCCGCGGCCAATGCCACGGCTTCCTCCCGAGACTACGACAATCTTACCGGAAAATTCGTTGGCCATGCTCGCTCCTTGCCTTGTAATGAACCGGGACCAATCCAGACAGATCCAACAACATGATGATTGCGGCTGCAGAAATGAGAAGTCGCCCTGCGGGAGCAATGGCTAAATTTAGGATGTCGTTTTTTCCATCGCCGATGAGGGTTAGCCTCGAAGGCGCGCCCAACGCCTTTGCGCCCAAAGAGTTTCAGATAGTACGGTAAGTAAGTTTGTCACTCGCGTGAGCACTCATAGACGCTTCGTAGGAGAAACCCCCTTCGTTGAACGGTGATGCCTGCAGGAGGAAAAAGTTAGCGGTGCAGGATCTGCCCCAAGAAATCGCGCGCCCGCTCGTGCTTCGGGTTGCCGAAGAAATCTTCGGGCGGTGCCTCTTCTACGATTTCACCACGATCCATGAAGATGACGCGGTCGGCCACGCTCCGCGCGAATCCCATTTCATGCGTTACGCACAGCATCGTCATGCCTTCCTCGGCGAGACTGATCATGGTGTCGAGAACTTCCTTGACCATCTCCGGGTCGAGGGAAGAGGTCGGTTCGTCGAACAGCATGATCTTCGGGGTCATGCACAGGGCACGGGCGATAGCGACGCGTTGCTGCTGCCCCCCTGACAACTCGGCCGGATACTTCCCGGCCTGCTCGGGAATGCGTACGCGCGTGAGGTACTTCATCGCGGTCGCCTCCGCATCCGCCTTGTTGACGCCGCGCGCTTTTATCGGCGCGAGCATGCAGTTCTCCAGTACCGTGAGGTGCGGAAACAGGTTGAACTGCTGGAACACCATGCCCACTTCGGCACGAACGGCATTCACGCTTCTCGCGTCCCCACGAAGATCGATGTTGTCGACGACGATACGACCCTTTTGGTATGGCTCCAGGCGGTTAATGCAACGAAGCAGCGTCGACTTGCTCGCCCCTGACGGCCCGCAAATGACGATGCGTTCGCCCTTGCGGACCGTCAGGTTGATGTTGCGCAGCACCTGGAAGTCGCCAAACCACTTCTGCACGTCCTGCATCGAGATGATGGTCTCGCCGCCGACCTTGTGCGCCACTGAGTGGTCCGGTGTGAATCCGGAGTCTTTGGCTGCCATCGTCGCCTCTTCGATTGAAACGTAGGTCTATCGCCTATTTGATAAAAACCACTGGCAGCGGTGCTTCACCTTCGCCCGTGGTAGGCAGCGACGGGAGGTCGGCAACCAGCCACTTCTTGTACAGGACGGCCAGCTCGCCATTTGCAATCTTGCGGCCGATGAAATCGTTCAGGTAGTTCAGCCACTCGCGCTCGCCGGGCCGGATCGCGAGACCGTTGAATGCGCGCTGCAGCATGAGCCGCGATTCGTACTTGCCCGGGCCAGCCACCTTGGCAATGTTGCTGATCTGTGCATATGCCACGCCGATAGCGTCGACCTGGCTGGAAATCAGTGCTTGAACGGTGGTCGAGTCATCGTCGAAGCGTTGAATCGTGACGCCGGGCGGATTCGCCTTGGTGACGGCGGCATCCTGCGGCGTGCCCCGCGGCACCCCGACGCGCATACCTTTGAGGTCCGCCCATTGCTTCATTTGCGGACCGGCCTTCGCAATGAACGTGACCACAATGTCCGAGTAGGGCCGCGAAAAAAGAACGACCTTCTGCCGGTCAGGGAAGATGCCCACCACGGCGGCCAATACATCGACCTGGCCCGTGAGCAGTGCCGCCGTACGGTTGGCCGGCGTCACCGGGATGAACTCGGGTTTCACACCCAAGTCCTTGGCGAGCATTTCCACGAACTCGATGTCGTAGCCGGTCAGTTTGCCACTGGCGTCAGTAAAGCCCCAAGGCACTTGCGCAACTTGGACCCCAACCTTGAGTACGCCTCCCCTCTTGATACCCGCAATTGTCGTCTGTGCTTGGGTAGTATCAAGCGTCAGTGCGCCGAGCGTGAGAGCCGCGGTCACTGCAATAAAGGCTCGCCGGGTGACGTTGCGACCTAGGGTTATCAGGGTGTTCATTTCGTCTCCTCCCGAATAATGCGGATATTGTGTCCGCGGGTTGGTTTGATGAGCTTGGCGTAGGGGAATCATGTCTTCATGGCGTACTCCTTTTCCAACCGGGCACTTGCTCGCGACAGCGGGAAGCAGATGGCGAAGTAACACGCTCCGGCCAAACCAAAGGCTAGGAGCGGCTTATAGGTAAGGCTTGACACCAGTTGTCCGGACCGCGATAGCTCGACGAATCCGATGATGGCAGCCAGCGACGTGCCTTTGATGAGCTGCACCAAGAACCCGACGGTCGGTGCGGACGACATGCGCAGCGCCTGCGGCAATACGACGTAGCGCATGCGAGCGTAATAGCTCAAACTCAAAGCGTTGGCAGCGTCGGTCTGCCCGTGCGGCACGGCCTGGATGCCGCCGCGCCAGATTTCGCCCAGAAAGGCACTTGCATGCAGGGTCAAGCCGACGGCGGCCGCCACCCAGACATTGACCTTGATACCGAAGACGGGCAGGCCGTAGAACACCAGAAATAGCTGCAACAGCAGCGGCGTGCCCTGAAAGAAGTCGATGAACGACGCGGCACCCACGCGCAACGTGCGAATCGGGGAGGTGCGTGCCAACGCAATCCAGAGACCGCCGATGCCGCCGCCAATAAAGGCCACCGCGGACAGCATCAGGGTGGCTTTCATGCCGGCCAGAATGATCCAGAATTCGGTAAGGCCAAATTCGCGAACCATAGCGTGCCCCTACTTCGTGGGGTAGGAGAAATACGAGCGATCAATCGCCTTGAAGATGACCGAAAAAATCATCGACATGGCTAGGTACAAGAGCGCAGTGACGATATAGGCCTCGAAGCTGCGAAAAGTGATCGAGTCGATGTTTTGCGCGACCGAGGTGAGCTCCTCCGCCGAGATCGAGGACACGATGCTCGTAGTCAATAGAAGCAGGACGAATTGGCCGGAGAGCGCAGGGAAGATGATCCGCATCGCGGGCTTCAATACGATGAACCGGAAGGTTTTGAACGGACTGAGACCAAGGGCAGCACCGGCTTCGAATTGCCCGCGCGGAACGGACTCGATTCCGCCGCGAATGATTTCGGCCGAAAAAGCACCAAGATTGACGCTAAGCGCGACGATCGCCGCGCTCCAGGGCTGAAGGGTCAACCCCAGCGACGGCATCGCGAAGTAGATGAAGAAGACCTGAACGAGAAACGGTGTGTTGCGGATAGTCTCGATGTAGACGTTGGCCATCGTTCGCAACCCGCGGTGCCGGCTGCGCTTGGCCAATACCGTCACAAGGCCAATGGCCAAGCCGATGGCCGTGGAGATCGCACCAAGCCAAAGTGTCAGCGCGCAGCCGCGGAGAAATACATCCCAGTATGGCAGCAGAACGCTGAAATTGAATTTGTAGGTCATGACCGCTTCCAGGGGGCGCGCATGGAGAGCTAGACCGGTCGGTCCCCTTTTTGCACCTTGAGCGTTCGGTTGTCGGTGCCGGGTAACATCCGACTCGGGTCACGAGTCACGACGATGTCGATGACGGTCGGCGTGTCGACGTTTTCAAGCCCCAGCCTGAGTGCGGCACCGATTTTTTCCGGATCGGTAACTCGGATGCCCTCACACCCCATACAACGCGCGATCGCGGCATAGTCCATTTCGACAAGATCGGACGATTGGTACCGACCTTCCCCGTACACAGCGTGCTGAAGAGACTTGACGTATCCCGACGCCGCGTTGTTAAAGATGCACGTCACAAAGTTGGCATGGACGCGTCGCGCAGTTTCCAGTTCACCCATTGCCATGTTGAAGCCGCCGTCGCCGGTCAAAGCCACAACGCGCCGGCTTTGTCCCACGCCGATCTGCGCACCGATGCCTCCGGGAACTCCATAGCCGATGGATGCGAATCCCCGATCGGCGACGAAGCCACGACCCGCTTGCTTAGTGTCGAAGAACAACCCGGCCCAATGCGCCGCGAAACCGCCGTCGGCGACCAGAACGGCGTCGCGCGGCATTACTGCGTTCAGCTCATTCATGAATCGGCCGATATTAATGGGAGTCTCGCGGGATTGGAGACGATCCGCGGCTTCGCTTTTCCAACGCGTCATTCGGATGCCAATCTCAGCTATGTAGTCCTCACGTTGAGCGAGCGCTTTGCCTGCACCCTCGTGCAAAGCATCGGCGAAATCATCGAGACCCGCCTGGACGTCGCCCCACAGCGCGACGTCCAGGCGGTTTGTACGTCCAAATTCTTCGCAATCGACGTCCAAATGGATGATCGGTGTAGTCGGAGGAACAAGCTGAAATCGCTTCGTGGCGATTTCACCGAGTTTGCATCCTACGACAATGAGAAGATCGGCAGACGCGACAAAGTCGTTCGCGAACCGTGAAAAGCGCCCGAAGAGTCCCACCGACAGCGGGTGCACGCACGCCACTGCACCCTTGCCGCTCATCGTATGCGCGATGGGAATGCCTTGTGCCTCGGCGAAGCTTTGTAAAGCTGCATAGCCTTGCGACAGATGCACACCCCCACCTACCAGCAGCAGGGGGCGGCGGGATTTCCGGATCAACTGCGCCGCTCGCTCCACGTCGACTTTGTTAGGTCGCGTACGCCGCGCAGGAACCGCTTGCGTATCCGCATCGCACCAGAACTGGCCTTCGCTGAACTCGTGCTCCGCGTGGCATACATCCTCGGGAATGTCGAGCACGACCGGCCCCGGACGACCGGACGTAGCCACGGCAAAGGCGCGACGTACCGATTCCGGTATCCGGTCAACCTGCTCGACTCGAACCAGGTCCTTGACTGCAGGTCGCAAGACCTCGACCTGCCTAGCCTCTTGCGTCATGTTCTTCCATGAATGCGCGCGGTGCGTATCGCCCACCAAGGCGATCTGAGGAATGCCGGCGTTCAGTGATTCAACGAGCGCTGTGACGAGGTTGGTAGCGCCAGGTCCAAGCGTGGCGTCGCAAACTCCGGGTCGATTCGTCACCCGAGCGTAGGCGTCGGCCGCAAAGGCTCCACAGCGCTCGTCATTGATCAAGTAATGTGCCAGTCGCAGGCTGCGAACCGCCTCGTAAAACGGCAACAGCTGAAAGCCGCCCATGCCGAATATCGGCCCAACGCCGTACACCTGCAGCATTTCCGCTAACGCTTGCCCGCCCGACATACGACGCGAAGCGAGGGCCACATCTTTTTCGGCGGGCACAACCAGACTATTCACACTGTTTTCTCCCACTTAACGCATCGGCGATTCGAGTGACGAAGCTCCCACAGTAGGGCGGTGCTCTCGATCGAACACGATCCATAGGTCCACTATACGAAACTAACTTCCGTCTAGTAGAACACGTTCTGGGACACGTCGCAAGGTCCACCAGGTACTGGCTGATTTAGGACACCTATTTTTTCAAATTAGGATAGTGGATTATCTGCTCTCAAGAACGCTAAGGACCACCAATTTCCCTCTGAGCCCTTACCTGACAAGCTCATGACAATTCGCCAAAATACGGATAGCACTCGTCCACTGGAGATCGCCGATGAATGAATTGCAAACGATCGACCGCGCCATCCAGGCGCAGAAAATCGTCGACGCCATGACGACTCTGAAATTTTGCGTTATTCTACAATGTTCCACCAGAAGGAACCGTCTCTTGCATTCCAGAACACGTTCTGGAATACTCCGCGCAACATCCACTGGAGATCGCCGATGAAGGGATTGCAAACGATTGACCGCGCCGTTCAGGTGCTGGAGGTCATCGGCGCGGCGTCGACTATCGGCGCCCGCATGATCGATGTCATGCGTGCGACAGGCCTTGGACGCGCAACGTCGCACCGCTTCCTCAAAGCCATGCTCGACCAGCAACTGGTCGAGCATGATACGGACACCGGGCGCTATTTCCTTGGTTTGAAGCTCTTGATGCTGTCGAATGCGGCATCGAATCGCTTCGGACTAGCTCGACACGCCGCGCCCGCACTTCGCCGCTTGGCCGAACGAACCGGGGACACGGTTTATCTATCGGTGAGGGTCGGTGACCTGGCGTTCTGTCTGGACCGCGTGGAAGGTGCGTTCCCCATCCGTACGTTGACGCTGAAAATCGGCGACTGCCGGCCGCTGGGCGTTGGAGCCGGGAGCATGGCCCTGCTCGCGTTCTTGCCGATCGAGGAAGTCCGGCGCCTGGTCACTGCGAGCGCTGCTGCAATAGCGGTGTTTGGTCTTGATGAAGCGAATTTGCTTAGCATTGCGCAAACTGCGCGGCGACTCGGCTACGCGTTCAACGACGGTCGGATCATACCAGGAATGGGCGCGGTCGGTGTGCCGGTTTGCGGAAAAGCTCGCATTCCGATCGCGGCGTTGTCGGTGGCTGCGATCACATCACGTATGTCCCCATCGCGCCGCAACAGCATCGTGAGCTGGCTCAAGGAAGAGGCAGCGACATTGGAAACGGAACTCGGCGCGGTGCTTGACCACGTCGCGGGCCCGTCGCGGGCAACGCTACTTGGCAAAGCGGCGGCTTAGCGAGGGCCTTGATGAGCCATACCGTCCAAGCCCCTCGACCGCCAAGGCGGAGTGATACAAGAAAGGCTATTGGGTTTATCGGTTTAGGAAACATGGGAATGGGTATGGCGAAAAATATTTTAAAAAAAGGATTTCATCTGGTGGCGTACGACGCCAGAGATGAACCTGCAAAAGCGATAAAGGCCGTGGGTGCCCAAAGCGCACAGAACCCAAAGGAGGTCGCCCAAAAGGCGAGGGTTTGCATTCTCGTTGTTCTAGATTATGCCCAGATTGAACAGGTGGTCTTTGGAGATTTAGGGCTACAAGAAGGGCTGAGTGCCGGTGACGTGGTAATAGTAATGAGCACGATTGCCCCTGCAGAGATAAAGTCCTTGGCCCGCACTTTAGCGCAAAGGGGCGTTGTAGTGTTGGATGCTCCGATCAGCGGCGGCAAGGGAGGAGCAGAAGCCGGGACTTTATCCATCATGGTCGGAGGAGAAAAAGAAGTATTTGAACAGTGCAAAGAGATTCTCCAGGCGATGGGGGAAACTATTTATTACGTGGGTGCCCTAGGGAGCGGATTGAGTCTGAAACTCGTGAATAACCTAATGACGATAGTCAATGAATTGACCGTAGCAGAAGCGATGGTGTTGGCGGTCAAAGCGGGCCTTGATCCTAGGATTGTTCTGGATGTGATTCCCAAGAGCGCGGGAGATAGCTGGATGTTTAGGAATCGGGCACAAAGAATGGTGGAGCGTGATTTTGCCTGCCGTGGGGCGCTGGACATTGATGTAAAGGATTTGAATTACATCTTGGATATGGGCAGATCGCTTAAGGCTCCCCTGCTCTTGAGCGCAGTAGCAAAAGAAATTTTTCAGATGGGCAGCGTTCTGGGTTTCGGAAAGGAGGATGATTCCGCGGTTGTAAAAGTGCTTGAAAAAATGGCCGGTTTGGGCGCGACAAAAATTCGTTCTCAACTTTAACCGAGTGCTACTGAAGGGGAGCATCATGACACGGTCGATTGAGTCTCATTATGTACCGTCTGCATCAAGTTTTATTGAAATGATGCCGGGAGCAATGAAAGCGATGAAATGTGGGGGTGTAAAGCCGGGTGAAAATGTGGTCATCGCCTGTGATACGAACAAAATACGTATAGCCGAAGTCCTAGCGGCAGCGGCATATGCGGTGGGTGCTGTGCCAACGATCGTTGCTTTCACACCAACCGGAGCACATGGTCGTCAGGTCCCCAAGGCAGTGGTTGGCGCTTGTGCTCGGTGTGATGTTTTCTTTTTTCCGACCACTTGGTCAATGAGCCACACTGATGCTCGCATTGAGGCTATTAGAAATGGAGCCCGAGGGTGCACAATGTGTGAAGTCACCGAACAGTGTCTATGCACCGGAGGGATTCTAGCCGATTACGATGAGAACGACCGATTGGCCCGGAAGATAGGCTCTCTACTGGCCAAAGCTCATACAATTCAGCTGACTTCTCCGGCGGGCACTAAAATCAAGGGAGTAATTACTAATCGACCAATCCAATATGAAACAGGTTTGTTTCGTGAACCAGGCCAGTTTGCGGCCTTGCCGAATTGCGAGATAAACATCTCGCCTGTGGAGGGCACCACCGAGGGGGTTATTGTTTGTGATGTACGAGTAATGGGATACGGTGTTACCCGGGATGAACCGGTGACGATTCAGGTGCGAGGAGGTGAAGTTGTTGAAGTTACGGGTGGCAAAGCCGCAGAATACCTGAACGCTACTTTAAGTTCCTTCAACGATAGGTCAGCTTATAATTTGGCCGAATTTGCAGTCGGTCTCAATCCTCTATGTCGCCCTTATACGACCAATCTAGAAGACTTAGGCAAGCTCGGTTTTGGGCACCACGGCATTGGAAGTAATTATTCTATTGGAGGGAAGGTCATTGCTCCTTGCCATATTGATGTCATTTATTCAAACGTTAGCTTGGAAATCGACGGAAAGACCGTGCTGGATCAGGGAAAGTTTCTTATCTAGTGTCCGACAACAGCACCTGTGAGAGAGACTTAGTGACTTGAGGAATGGAAGATTTCTGACTCATCGAAACCATCAAGGAATAGAGATGAGTCAGAAATCCGGGCAGTTGGAATTTTCGTCTGAGCGAGTTGTGAAGAACATTCGCCGGGTGACCCGCGAGCATTATTCGACTGAAAATATAATCCGCATCGTGCTCGATGGCCTTCTCGGCGAAGATAGCATCGCTGAGTTCTGCCGACGCGAAGGCGTTGCCAATGACCTGCTCCCCTGGAATGCCCCCAGTTTAGGGTTAGGATCCGTCATGGAGAAGGAGACGGACGATGAAGCGGAGCCGGTTCACGGAAGAACAGATTATCGGGATATTGAAGGAGCATCGGGCCGGGCAGTCGGCGGCCGATCTTTGCCGCCGGCATGGCATCAGCGATTTTCCATAAGTGGCGCTCGAAGCACGACGGGCTGGAAGTGTCCGCCGCCCGGCGGCTGAAGGTTCCGGACGAAGAGAACCGGAAGCTGAAGAAGCTGCTGGCGGAGTCGGCACCGGACGTGGCGACGCTGAAGGAGATGCTAGGAAAAGACTTCTGCCGTCAAGATCGCAGAGACTGGTTGTGGGCTGGGCGGTCCAGGAGAGAAGCTATACGCAACATCGCGTCTACGGGCTGGTGGGCATGCATCCCAAGACCTACCGCTATGCGTCGATGCGGCCTGACGATGCCGCGATCCGGGCCCGGCTGCAGGAACTAGCGGCGGTGCGCCGGCGCTTCGGCTACCGTCACCTGCATGTCCTACTGCGCCGGGAGGGGACGGTGCTGAACCGCAAGAAGCTGTACGGGCTATGCTGCGAGGAACGACTTACGGTGCGCAAGCTTGGCGGCCGGAAGCGGGCGCTGGGCGCGCGGACGCCGATGGCGCTGCCACAGGGGCCCAACCGGCGCTGGTCGCTCGACTTCGTGCCGGACCCGCTGGTTCACGGCCGGCGGTTCCGCATCCTGACGGTAGTGGACGATTTCACCCGGGAATGCCTGGCGGCGGTTTCGGACACGTCGCTGTCGGGGCCAAGGATCATCCGCGAACTCGATCTGGTCGCCGGTCGGCGCGGCTATCCCTGCCTGGGGGTCAGCGACAATGGCACCGAGCTGACCTTGAACGCGATGCTGTGCTGGCGGGAACAGCACGTTGTTGCGTGGCACGATATCGCACCGGGCAGGCCGATGCAGAACGGGCTCGTCGAGTCGTTCAACGGCCGGCTCTACTCGACAAATGGACTGCTCAATCGAGAAAAGATCAGGCGAAACACTATCCAGAAACACTGCGTCCTGCACCAACACAAAGCCGCTTAACATCGCAAACCAGATGAGCTGAAGCCCTCTCTAAATCGCGCTGCAGCCTGGCTCACATCATCTGACGACGGACACCTTCTAGAGTGAGTTTCGAAACGGACTCTAGATCAAACTGCTAATAAAATAGGAGGCACGTCGACTATGGAGCGATTATTATGGAAATGCCTTGAAGGGGCAAACTTGATTTCACGAAAAATTGTGATCATCACAGGTGCAGCTTCCGGTATCGGCCAAGCTTGTGCACGGATGTTTTCTCAACAGGGTGGTCTCCTCGCATTAGTGGATTTAGACTACGAAGCTCTGCAGAAGACTTGCAAGGAAATTGAAAGCCAGGGAGGTAAAGCTTTGGCCATCAAAGCGGATGTCACACGAGAGAGAGATTTAGATCGTATATTTCAAGCGACGCATGATGCGTATCATGGATTGAATGTCTTGATCAATAATGTTGGCGGCGGACGGGCCACCGATTTTTTCGAAATTGGGATAGATGAGTGGAAGCAGGTGATCGACTTAAATCTCACTTCGGTATTCTTAATTTCCCAACGTGCTTCGGATATATTTAGAAAACAAAAGGAGGGTGTTATTGTAAATGTTTCCTCTCAGGCTGGGCGTTCGGTAAGCCCTACTGCGGGCTGCCACTACACCTCCTCCAAGGCGGCTGTTTTAGGTCTCACAAGACATATGGCCAGAATACTAGCTCCTTATAATATTCGAGTGAACGCAGTCTGCCCCGGAATTACTAATTCAGAACGAATCATGAAAAGACTAGAAGCACAGGGCAAAATGGAGGAAGTAGCAAGAGCGATTCCACTAGGGCGGATCGGGGATGTCTACGAGGTAGCTGGTTGTTGTCTTTTTTTGGCGTCAGATTTATCGGCATACGTAACAGGAGCTACATTAGACGTAAACGGCGGAAGCCTGATGATATGAGTGTACACTCTGAGGTGGCCCCCCTTATTGGACAGGTTGGCAGCGATGCTAAGGTGTATTCTGGCCGTGTCCCAGAACTTGGACCGGTCTAGGTGAGAATCTCCGGCCGTTTCTATGCCTCGGATTGCTCCAAGGGCAGACGGATCAAAGACATCGGCGTCCTGTCACCGATCGCGCTATGCGGTTTCACTTCGTTGTACTCGACGCGCCAAGATTCGACCTTCTGACGAGCATCGTCAAGGTCGAGGAACCAGTATTGGCCCAGGCATTCCATCCGTACCCGCGCGCAACTATCTTAATTTTCGGATGGCGTTGTGTCCGGGCCGCACCGTCAGCAAGACTTTGCCATCTGGGCGGATCGAACGGGCTTGGCGATCGCCGTGGCAAAGGCGAGGACGACTAATTGAGCTCGTGATACTCCAGCTGAAGTTTGCTTAGAACCTCCCGGCCCGTCGGCGTGACGAGGATTGTGTGCCCCAAGCACATCGCCGATTCGGTCCGCTCGTCCGAAATGACGGCGTGCAGGAAAAAAACCATCCCCGGTCTCGCCAGCATCGGGTTGCCGGCGTAGAGCATGGGCGGGTAGTCCATCAGTCCCCGCGGCGGGAATGTTGCGCCTAGCGAATAACCCGCCGTCCATTGGCGCTGCTCGCGATAGCCGGCGGCGTCGAAGATGCGCCGATGCACATCGTCGATCCGGCCGAGCGGCTGGCCAGGTGCGGCCGCCTCGGTCATAGCGTGCAACGCCTCCTTCACCAAATCGAATAGCGCCCGATGCTGCGGTTTCGCTTTGCCGATCGCCACAGTCCGGAAGATGCCGGCGTGGTAGCGGCGATAGATGCCGGCCCACTCCATCGTCAACTGTTCGTCGCTGCCCAGCGTCCGCCTTCCGGTCGGCGCCCGCACCAGAAGGGCCTTGGGGCCCGATCCCAGTATCTGCGGCCCGCCGACAACATCGCCGTCACCCTTGAGCATCGCGCCGTGAATGGCCGCGAGGATATCGGCCTCAGGCACGCCGGGTCTGGCCGTGCGCAACATCGCCATGACCGCGTCGTCCGCCAGGCCTGCGGCTTTTCTCACGAATTCGAGTTCCGCCGGCGATTTGACCGCGCGCTGAAGCTGCACGACCGAGGAGGCGTCGACCAGCAGACACCAGCCTTCGAGCGTCGTGCGCAGCAGCTCCCAGTTGGCGCCGGTCAGGCCGTAGGTCGCCATCTCCACGCCGAGCCTGGCGCCGCGCAGGCCCTTTTCCTCCAGAATGGCTTTCAGATCCCGGGCCGGATTTTCGTCCTCGGCGTTGTACCAGATGCGGACGTCCTCGATGGTCGATGTGCGGCGCGCCTGCTGAAGGTCCGGGCGGCGGGTCAAGAGCGTGATCGGCTTCTCGTCGGTCGTAAGCACCGCGCACTGGAAATGCTTGTAGCCCCCCGAGTCGAAGCCGGTGAGGTAGTAGTGGCTCTCCTGGGCGAAGATCAGCAGGCCATCGAGGCTGCGTCGTCTCAGCTCCGCCCTCGTTTCCTGCAAGCGCCGTTCGAATTCGGATTTGGGAAAGTGCAGCATGGCAACCTCGTGCTCGCCCCAAAACGTTCATTCCGTGCCGAAATGAGCGGTAGGCTGCCCATCCGCGGTTTCGGTCTTGCCGTGGCGCCGCCAGATCGGCGGCAAGCTGGAAAGTTCGGCGCGCGAAATATGGCAGGCGATGCGGTGGCCGCCGTCGCCTTCCAGAGGCGGATCCTGCGCGTCGCACACGCACCCGATTTTCCGCGGACACCGCGCCGCGAAGCGGCATCCGCTCGCGGAAAAATCGCGCGGTCCGGCCGCCCCGCCCAGGCGCACGCGGCGGGATTGCACGTCGGGATCGGGCACCGGCGCTGCGGACAGCAGCGCCTCGCTGTAAGGATGATAGGGCGGCAGCGCGCCGGCAGCCGCCGGGCGCATCTCCATGACGCGCCCCAGGTACATGACGGCGATCTCGTCGGCGAAGTGCTGCACAAGATTCAAGTCGTGCGTGATGAATAGAAACGACGTTCCAAGCGCCTCTTGCAGGTCGCCCAGCAGATTGACGACCGACGCCTGGACCGAGACATCGAGGCCCGAGGTGATCTCGTCGCAGATCACCAGGCGCGGGTTGGCCGCGAACGCGCGCGCGATCGCCACGCGCTGCTTCTCGCCGCCCGAAAGCTGGTGCGGGAAGCGCCTCGCGTAGCCGGCCGGCAGATGCACCCGTTCCAGCATCTCGGCCACGCGATGATCGAGGGAGACATCGAGATTCTCCTGGTACAGCTTTAAGGGGCGTTTCAACGATTCGCCGATGCGCATGCGCGGGTTGAGCGCCTGGTCGGGATGTTGAAAGACGATCTGCACGTCGCGCCGAAACGCGTCGGCGCGCGCGGCGCCCGCGGGCACGGGCTGCCCGTCGAACGCGATATCCCCGCTCCAGGGCAGCAGGCCGACGATCGCCCGCGCCAGGCTGGATTTGCCGCAGCCGCTTTCACCAACCAGCCCCAGCGTACGGCCGGCGTGGAGGTCCAAATCCACCCGGTCGACCGCGACGACGACGCCGTCGCGGCCGCCGAAATAGCGGCCGATGCCCGGCTTGCGCCCGTGCGTGACCGTGAAATTCCGGAGACTCAACAGCGGCCAGCCCGAATCAACGGCGTTGCGCGGCGCGAACGTGGCGCGAGTGACGGCGGATCGCAGTTGTAAATCCTTTTCCACGGCGCGGACGCACGCGACGCGCTGAGCGGCCCCGACGGGTTCCAGGCGCTGTTCTCGCGCGCAGGCCTCGATCGCGGCGGGACAGCGCCAACGATACGCGCAACCGCCGGCCATGCGTTCGTCCGCCGCCCGGGATGCGTGCAGCAGGGCGAAGCGCCGCCGCTGTCCGGCGCGAAAAGGGTTCGGCACGCTGTCCAGCAACGCGCGGGTATAGGGGTGTCGCGGCGAACGAAGTATGGCCTCGGCAGCGCCCTCCTCCATGATCGTCCCTGCATAGATGACGGCGACACGGTCGGCGATAGTCGCCACGCTGGCCAGGTCGTGCGTGATGTAAAGGACGGCGGTGCGGTACTCCGCTTGCACGTCCTTGATCAGATCGACAACCCCGGCGGCGGTCGTGGCGTCCAGCGCGCTAGTCGGCTCGTCGAAGATCAGCAAAGAGGGGCTGCCGGCGATCGCCATCGCGATCATCACGCGCTGCTTCTCTCCGCCGGATACCTGGTGCGGAAAGCGCGCCATGATAGCGTCGGCATCGCCCAATTGGACGCGGCGCAGCAAGGCCTTCGTACGGTCGACTGCCTCGGCGCGAGCGATTCCAGGTTGCTGGCGGCGCACGGACTCCAGCAACTGGTCGCCCAGCGCCATGGTCGGGTTAAGGGCTGTGCTGGGATCCTGATAGACGACGCCGATGCGGCGTCCGCGCAAGTCGCGCAAACCGGCCTCGTCCATGCGCAGCAAATCGCCACCGTCGAATTCGATCGATCCCGAGAGCGTGACCGCCTCGGGCGGCAGATAGCGAAGGATGGCATAGGCGAGCGTGCTCTTGCCCGAGCCCGACTCTCCGACCAGGGCCTGAATCTCGCCGCGGCGGGTGGTCAACGAAATATCGGTCAAGACCTGACGCTGGCCCGACGCGGTTCGATAGGCGATGCTGAGCCCGCCGACGCAAAGCCCCGAGGAACGGCCGGACTCTTGCCCGCTGGCGCTCACGCCTCGCCCACGCGCGGGTTCAGAGCGTCCCGCAACCCGTCACCGAACAAGTTGAAGCCGATTGCGACCACGGCGATGCTCAATCCCGGCCACAGCGCCAGCCAGGCGCTGCGGTGAAGGAACGAACGCGCCTCGGCAATCATCAGTCCCCAATCCGGGCTAGGCGGCTGCGCGCCGAGTCCCAGATAGCTGAGCGTCGCGCCGAGCATCACGGCGAAGGCGACGCGGATCGAGGTTTCGACGATCACCGGCGCCGCAACATTCGGCAAGATCTCGCGGAACATGATGTAGGCACTCGACTCGCCGCGGGCCCGCGCGGCGTTGACATAGTCGCGCGTGCGTTCGGACAACACCACCGAGCGCGTTATCCGCGCCATGGACGGCGTGAACGCGATTGCGACGGCGATCACGGCATTGGTTGCGTTGCCGCCAAGCACAGTCAGAATGAGCAGCGTGAACAGAAGGTTCGGGATGGCCATCTTGGCGTCGATCAGGCGCATCACGATTTCGTCGGCGCGTCCGCCGACATACCCCGAAACGAGCCCGATGCACGTGCCGATCGCCGTACCGAGCAGCGTGGCCGCCAATCCGAATACGATGGTCGAGCGCGCGCCCCAGAGGACGCGGCTGAATATGTCGCGGCCGAACTGATCGGTGCCCAGCCAGAACTCGGTGCCAGGCCCCTGTAAGCGGGCGCGTGCGTGGAATTGCGTCGGGTCGTAGGGCGCAAGGAACGGCCCGGCCAAAGCGAGAAGCAGCGTGAGCGAGACGAGGGCAAAACCGGTCATGCCCAGCGGATTGCGCATTAGGCGGGCGAAAACTTCACGCATAGACGATCCGGCGGTCGAAATAGGCGTACATCAGGTCGGACAAGAGGCTTGTCGTCGCGTACAAGGCGGCGAGCACCACGGCCGCCGCCTGGATCATCGGCAGGTCGCGGTTCTGGACGGCGAAAATCAACAGCCTGCCAAGGCCCGGAAACGCGAAAACCTCTTCCACGACGATTACGCCACCGATCAGGTAGCCGATATCCAGCGCGATCACCGTGATGGTCGGCAGCATCGCGTTCGGCAAGGCGTGATGCAGCAGGATCTGCCGGGGCTTCAGCCCCTTCAGAACCGCGGTGCGAATGTAGTCGGTACGCAGAACGTCCACCATCTCCGACCGCACCTGCCGCGCTATATGCGCGATGAGCACGATCGTCAGGGCAAGGACAGGCAGGACGAAATGCACGAGCCACGGCCAAAAGCCCGCCTGCAACGGCTCGAACCCGCCGGCGGGAAACCAGCCGAGCTCCGGCCGCGCCAGGGCGACGATCAACAGCGTGGCGATGACGAATTCCGGGATCGACACGCCGATATAGCCGAGCGTGCCGACGGCGAGATCGCCGAAGCGGCCGCGATTGAGCGCAGCGAGCACCCCGAGGGGAATTGAAATCGAGATTACCAAGGCCAGGGAAAATGCGGCCAAAGTCATCGACCGGCCGAACGCCAGCATGACCGCGGGCATCACGGGTACGTGGTCGCGCATCGAAACGCCCCAATCCAGGGAGACGATGCCGCCGAGCCATCGCAGATACTGATGCCACCAAGGATCGTTCAATCGCAGTTCGCGCTCGAGCGCGGCCAGCGTTTCCTTGGTCGCGAACTCGCCCAGTATCATCACCGCGGCGTTGCCCGGCAGGATCTGGGTGATGAAAAAGACCAGGAACGAAACCAGCCAGAGGATCAGGACTGCGGAGCCCAATCGTTTGAGCAGATAGGCTGCCGACATCGGCCCGACCTTTCCATTTCGGTTGAAACCGAAGCAGACCTATTTTCGCGCCGCCGCGCCGTCGGCCAAGGACACTTCTTCCAGGAAGTATTGTCCGCCGCGCGGATGCACCTTGTAGTTCACGACACGCTTCAGGCTGGCGGAAAGAATATCCTGGAAGAACGGAATGATATAGGGGCACTCGGCATTCAGCAGCGACTGGGCGTCGCCGTAGAGCTTGCCCCGGGTGGCCGGGTCGCGGGTCGCTCGCGCTCGGCGCACGAGGTCATCGAACTTTGCGTTGTTCCATTGCGTGTCGTTCCATGGCGCGTCGGTGGTAAACAGCAGCCCAAACAGCGCGTCTTCGGTCGGCTGCATGTTCCAGTTCGCGACATAGAAATTGGCCTTACGCCAAATCGTAGAAGTATATACATCGTAAGCGATCGTCTGGACATCAATGTCGAAGCCAGCGGGCTTTGCTAGCTCTTTCACCGCGATTCCCAGCGCCGAACGCGCGGCCGGTCGGTTTGCGCAGTACAGGACAACCTTCAGGCCGTTCGGAAAGCCGGCCTCGGCCAGCAATTTCTTGGCTTGTGCGATATCCCGCCGGATGGGCGGCAGCGCTCGGTAGAACGGATACTCGCTGGAGATCGGATTGTCGGCCGCGACCCGCCCGAATCCCTGGAGTACGAGGTCGACCAGCGCCTGCCGGTCGAGCGCCAGCTGCATCGCCTTGCGTACGCGCGGGTCGTCAAACGGCTTCTGGTCGGTGCGCATGACGAGATTGAAGAAGCGCCCGGATTGCACGCGGTGAGTCCGGATCGCGGGGTTTTTCGACACCTGCTCGAAATCGGTCTCCGCCAGGCCGAGCAAGATGTCTGATTCCTTGTTCAAGAGCGCAGCAAGCTCGGCGGCGAGGTCGGGATAAATACGCTGTTCGACCATGTCGACATAAGGCTTGCCGGGCTGGAAGTACCGAGGATCGCGCTCCACCCGCAGAATCCGGCCCGGCTCGTAGTCCTTGAGCTTGAACGGGCCGGTGCCGTAATCCGCCGTCTCCAATTGCTTGATGTCCTTTTCCAGAACTTCGGCGGGTACGATCCGGGCGTCATTGTGCGCAAGCGCAACAGGCAGGTCGCTAAACGGATAGTTCAGTCTGATTCTCACTGCCGACGCGCCGGATTCCACCGCCTCCTTGATCGGCGACAGGGCCGCGCGCGCCGGTGAGCCCGTCGCGGGATCGAGCATGGCCCTGATGCTGGCCACGGCATCGCGGGGCGCCACCGCGCGGTTCACGCCGCGGAACGCCGCGTCGCCGCGTAGCTGGAACGTCCATTCTGTCAGGTCGGGGTTAACGTCCCATTGCGTCGCCAGGTCCGGCAGGGCCTCCATTTTCCAGCCGAGCCGCGTCAGGCCCGAATACATCATCTCGCCGGCCATGTAGTCAGACGTGTTGCTGTGGCGCAGCGGGTTCAGCGTATTGACGCGTTGGCTGATGCTGATGCGCAGCACGCCGCCACGCACCGGGACCTGCGCGTGCAGCTGCGATGGGCCGGCCAATAGCGCGGCCGAGGCGGCAGTGCCGAACAGGAACGCGCGACGATCCAATCGTGGGCGCAACGACGTCGACGACATTTTGAAGTCTCCCCCCGGCAAGCTCGCCGCAAACCGCACAGACCTGAGTGAATTGCGGTCGCAGAATCTTGGCAGGTAGTTCCAAGATTCTCAACAATTCTTTCTGAATTCTGCTTGTTTCGCGAATATTTAGTGGAAGATTCTAAGCCCGGAGGGATGTTTTGCGGCTGCATGTCGCCCCGATCTGATTGGCTTCGCGCGCTTGGCACTTCTTGCCAGAACGACGCGCCCCGGCTGCGTCGAGATAGGCCGGCGCGCCGCACCGACCGAGCATCCGACCATTTGGGTCTAACCTTGAAACCCGTAGAGTTCGCGCGCTTTGCCCGGCGTGACATACCCGGCGCGCAAGTCGGCACGGACCCGTTCGCGGTTGCGCTGAAGCGGATCGCCGTATCCGCCGCCGCCCGGCAGATCGAGAACGACGCAATCGCCTTCCGGGATTTGCTGCAGGCCTTTGCTGGCGATCGGCCGGCCGGACTTCAGGCGGACATTTCCGGTTGCACCGCCGGCCGCGCCGCGCCGGCCATTCGCTGCGATCTTGATTCGATCAAACATGGCGTTGATGAGCAGGGGCCGGCGATCGGCTCCCTTGAACTCGATCGTCTGGCCAAGTCCGCCGCGGAACTCTCCTGCGCCGCCCGAATCCGGGCGAAGCTCCTTCCGCATGAACAGCAGAGGCGTCATAGCCTCGACGCATTCGATCGGCATCGATTTGACGCCCGAAGGGAACGCGGTAGTGTTCCATCCATCGCGGTCGTGATGTGCACCGCTGCCGCCGGCATTGAAGGTGACCGTTGCGAACGACTTTCCGTCGCACATGGTCCCGCGAATGCTTGGATTCCAAATCAGGCCGGCGCCCTCGGCCGGCACGTGCTTCGGCAAGACCTGGTGCAAGGCCCCGAACACCAAATCGGGCAGCATGTGTCCGACCATGTGGCGCGCGGACACCGGCGCCGGATGCTGGGCGTTGAGAATCGATCCCTTAGGCGCGGCGACCTTGATCGGCGCGAGGCTTCCGTGGTTGCACGGAATATCGGGATTGAGCACGCAATTGACTCCGAATACGGCGTAGGCGGCGGTGTAGTTCATCACCACGTTGATGCCCCTGGCCGCGGCCGGAGAGGAGCCGGCGAAATCCAACGCCATGCTCTTGCCCCGGACGGTCAGCTTCAAGCTCAACTCCACGTCGCGGTCGTAGCCGTCCATCTTGAGTTCGCTGCAGTAGGTTCCCGGCGCCAAATCCGCGATGCGCCGCTCGACCGTTTCCCGCGTGCGATCGATGATCGAGTCGGCGATGGCCTCAAGGTCGCGCAACCCGAATTCCCGCAGCAAATCCGCCAATTGCCGGGCGGCAGCGTGGTTTCCAGCGATCGAGGAATACAGGTCGCCGATCACCTGGGCGGGTTCGCGCACGTTGGCGCCGATCAAGCCTACGACCGTCGTGTCCATGACGCCGCCGCGCGCGACCAGGCAAGGAGGGATGCAAACCCCTTCTTCGAATACGTCGCGGCCATCCGGACCGAAGCCAAGGCCGCCGATGTCGACCACGTGGACGGTGTTCGCCACAAGGCCGATGGCCCGGCGGCGATGGAACACAGGCGTCACCACCGTAAAATCATGCAAATGACCAGAGCACAGCCAGGGATCGTTGCTGAGCAGTACGTCGCCGGGCTGGAGACTGTCGAGCGGAAAGCGCGCAAGAAAGCTCGGCACCGCAAGCGCCATCGAATTGACGTGCCCTGGCGTTCCGGTCACCGCCTGCGCCACCATCCGACCGCGCCGGTCGAAAGATCCGGCGGAAAGATCGCCGGCCTCGCGCGTGGTGGTCGAGAACGCCGTGCGCATCAGTGTCTGCGCCTGGTCTTCCATGATCGCAATCAACCGCTGCCAGATCAGGTCGGATTGGATCCGGTGCCGGTTATCCCGCCGAGACATGTCGTTCGTTCCCATTCTTCAGGATCAAGTAACCGCTGCCGTCGACGCGAAAGCGGAAGCCGCGCGGGACAATGGTGGTTGTGTCGGGTTCGACGATCACGGCCGGACCCGAGGCGCCTGTCCCGCCGGCCAGCGACGCCCGCTCGAACACCGGCCAGACGGCCCAGCGCCGGGTTTGCGGATCGTAAACCCTGCGCGTTCCGCAGGGCCGCGCCGGCCTCGCCGTTCTGGCCGCGCCATTTGGCGACGGCCTTCGTGCCGGACCGGATACGATGACGGAAATCGTAGTCACTTCGATCGGCGCATCAGGTACGACGCGGCCGTAATTGCGCCGATAAACCCGCTCATAGCTGCCGCGCAGCTGCGCCAGATTCGCGACACCGGACGGCGCCGCTGGAATCGTCACCTCGATTTCATGCCCCTGGCCCGCATACCGCATCAGCGCGGCGCGTCGGACGCGCAGCCGGACGTTCGGCCCCAACGCGCGCCGCACGATTTCGCGGCTGTGGCATTCGGCGGCATCGAGCGCAGACCTGATCGAAATGAAGCTGCCCAGTTCCAAGACGGCGTTCACGCTGCGCGCGACCTCATAGGCGACCGGCGCCCACAGAAACCCGATTGCCGAACCGACGCTGGCGCCCACCGGGATGATGATCTCGCCAACGCCCAGGCGCTCGGCGAACCGGGCGGCATGCAGGGGCGCCGCCCCGCCGAACGCAACCATGCTGCGCCCGCGCATTTCCGCGCCGCATTCCGCGGCGTGGACCCGGGCGGCGGCGGCCATCGTCTCGGCGACCGTTTCCGTCACGGCGAAGGCCGCCGGTTCGACGCCGATGCCGGCGGGCCGCGCGACGGACCGAGACAGCGACGCCTGCGCCGCCGATATGTCCAGGCGGATGGCGCCGCCGGCGAACGTCGCCGCGTCCAGTTTGCCCATCACGAGGTCGCAATCCGTGATCGTGGGATGGGATCCGCCGCGCGCGTAACAGGCCGGTCCCGGTTCGGAACCGGCGCTCTCGGGGCCGACTATAATTCGTCCCACCGCGTCGAGCCTGGCGATCGAGCCGCCGCCGGCCCCGATCTCGACTAGATCGACCACGGGAATCCGAACCGGCAGCCCGCTTCCGCGCTTGAAGCGATAGGTCCGCCCGACCTCGAACCCCACCGCCATCCGCGCGCGTCCCTTGTCGATCAAGCAAAATTTGGCGGTCGTGCCGCCGAGATCGAACGAAAGCACGGCGTCGCGCTTCGCTTGCTGCGCGATGAGCGAGGCGAAAATGGCGCCACCTGCCGGCCCTGATTCTACCAAACGGATCGGAAAGCGCACGGCCGTTTCGAGCGTCGAGAGCCCCCCGCTCGACAGGATCATCATCATGGGATGTTGCAGGCCCATTTCCCGTAGTTGCGCGTCCAACGTCGCAAGGTAGCGGCCCATCAACGGCTGGATATAGGCGTTGGCGCAGACGGTCGAAAGCCTCTCGTATTCGCGCATCTGCGGCGACGTCTCGTGGCTCAGCGAGATGCTGAGCTCCGGAAGTGCACTTCGGATGATTTGCCCTGCGCGCCGTTCGTGCGTCCCGTCGCGGTAGGCGTGCAGAAAGCAGATCGCCAGCGACTCGATGCGTTCGCGCTTCAGCACGTCCGCGATCGCGATCAGCGCCCCTTCGTCCAGCGGTCGCTCGATCGAACCGTCGACGCGAATGCGTTCGGGCACGGTCAGGCGCCATTCGCGCGGAACCAGCGGCGCTGGCTTCACCGCGCGAAGATCATATTGGTCGAAGCGACCCTCGTTGCCCATCTCCAGGAGGTCGCGAAAGCCTTCGGTCGTCACAAGCGCCGTCCGGGCTCCTCGCCGCTCGATCAGCGCGTTCGTTGGAAGCGTGGTGCCGTGCACCAACAAGTCGACCTGCGCCAGGGCCAACTTTGCCTGTTCGAGTGCGACGCCGACTCCGCGCATTACGCCGCACTCTGGTGCGTCGGGCGTCGTTGAAACCTTCGCCGACCAAAGCCGGCCATGCGCCTCCAGCGCGACATCCGTGAACGTGCCGCCGATATCGACGCCCATTCGCACGAGGCTGCGTTGCTTTTGGACGGCGAGGCGCTGGCCCGTGGGCACGATTCCCCCGAATGCAAGATTTCGGCAACCGTGGCAAAATCACCTAGCTTTCGCAAGAAATTCCGCATTAAATCCTACAGTGCAGTCATTTTTGACATCTTGCTCCAAGACCTCGCGGTGGGAAGCCGCAATGCCGGTGGATGCATTCCGGGCGATTGGCTGCCTTGGCATCTTGTTGCCTTCCAGCCGACGCCGATGATCGAGCCGGGCCCGGCGGTTTGAGTAAAGTCGACGCGGAGAAATTGCGATGGCCAACATCAAGGACACGCCGCCACAGGACAGGCGGCCACTTGACCGGACGGACCGCCGTATCCTCGCCCAAATCCAGGCCAACGGCCGGCTGACGAACAAACAGCTCGCCGAGCTCGTCAACCTGTCGCCAACTCCGTGTCTTAGGCGGCTGAATCTGCTGGAACAGGCCGGCTATATCGAGCGCTACCGGGCGATCCTGTCGCCCGCGAAGCTCGGCTATTCGATCCGCGCGTTCCTGACGATCAAGCGCACACGCGAATCGCACCGTGAAACCGTGTGGCAGCGCATGCTTGCCATTCCTGAGGTGATCGCCTGCCATGTCATCAGCGGGGAATTCGACCTGCTGGTCGAGGTGGTGGCGCGCGACATGGAGCACTATGCGAACCTGACGTTGAAGACCATCACATCGATCGACGGCGTGCACGATTTGCGCAGCACTTTCTCGATTCAGGCACTGAAGACCGATGGCGATTTTCCGATCGTGGAGCCCAACAAATCGCGCCCGTGATCTCCAAATTGGAAGATGCCTCCAAGACCTCGCGTATGGCACGCGGTTGAACGTCCTTCATACGCGAAATCGCGCAGTGCGTTCGCAGCTTCATCCAAATTTCTCTTCATACGTAAAATGCAATTGCAACGCCGCGATGCCGCGCGATACCGATGGCGCCGTGGCGCTTCCACTATCGCGGCTGTCTACGCGGAGAAACCCGAATGGATATCTCGCCGTCAATCCGCAATTCCAGCCGCGATGCACGGGCTGATTTGCCCGCCCCGCACAGCCTCAGCGAGCGGGTTCGGTCGATCGCGCTGTCGCCTACCATCGCGATGTCGGAACGCGCGGCGACGCTAAAGGCCGCGGGCCAGGACATCATCAGTTTGGCCGTCGGCGAACCGGATTTTCCCACGCCGGCGCACATCGTCGATGCGGCGCATGCTGCTGCCAAACGGGGGTTCACCCGGTATACGGCGCCGGACGGCGCCGCGATGCTGAAGGACGCTGTGCGGACGAAACTGGTGCGCGACAACGCCTTGCATTACGCGAATGACGAGATCCACACCGCTTCGGGCTGCAAGCAAGTGATCCACAACGCGCTGGCGGCCACCCTCAACCCGGGGGATGAGGTCGTCCTGTTCGCGCCGTATTGGACATCCTATCCAGACATCGTGATGTTCTGCGGCGGCGTGCCGGTCGTTGCCGATACGAGCGTGGGCGAGGGTTTCATTCCCGATCCGGCAGCGCTCACGCGACGGCTGAGCACCCGGACCAAATGGGTCGTCGTCAACTCGCCCAATAACCCTACCGGCGCGGTCTATACAACCGACCGCCTCGCGCAGCTCGTAGCCGCAGTTGCGCCGCATACCAGGGCGATGATCCTATCCGACGAGATCTACGAGCACCTGGTGTTCGGCAACGAACGCCACGTTTCGGTGGCCTCAATTACGCCGGGCATGCGCCACCGCGTCCTTGTGGTCAACGGCGTCTCCAAATCCTATGCAATGACCGGGTGGCGCATCGGGTTCGCCGCCGGCCCCCGTTGGCTGATCGAGGCTATGGGAAAGGTCCAGTCGCAAACCGCCGGCAGCAGCACCAGCATCGCGCAGGCCGCAGCGGCGGCGGCTTTGACCGGGGATCAGAGCCTTCTTCCGGCTTGGCAACTCATCATGCGGGCACGGCGGGACTGCGCGACGGGAATCCTGCGGACGGCGCCGCGCTTGCGCGTTACGCCCGTGTCCGGGGCTTTCTATCTGTTCGCCGGTGTGGCGCGCTGCATCGGCGCGCGGACGAGAAAGGGCCACGAGCTTACTTGCGACGAGGACGTCGCCGAATATCTGCTCGACCACGCCGGCATCGCCGTGGTCCCCGGCAAGGCATTCGGGATGTCGCCTTACTTGCGGCTGTCGTTCGCGTTGGAGGAGCGCCGCCTTGAACAGGCCTGTCGTCGCATCGTGGCGGCGCTCGAATCCCTCGCCGGCCCGTAACGCGCCGAGCAGTGCTATGGCGGACGATCCTGCGATGGAATCCTCGCGTCCCGTAGTTCGACTGCCGTTCGAGCGGGAAGAGTACCTTGAGCGGGTCGCGCGCACGCGGGCGCTGTTGCGCGGCGAAGGCTTCGACGCACTGCTGATACTCGCGCAGGAAAGCCATTATTATCTGACTGGATACGACACCGACGGCTTCATCTTCTTCCAATGCGCGGTGCTGACGGCCTCCGACGGCCCGATCACGCTGCTGACCAGACGCCCCGATCTCGCCCAGGCACGCGAGACCTCGATCATTGAAGACATAAGGATCTGGTGGGACAAGGACGGCGCCAATCCGGCGCTGGATCTAAGAAGCATCCTCGCCGAGAAAAACCTACGCGGCTCCCGCATCGCTATCGAATTGAATACGCACGGCTTGACGGGATTGAATTGCCGCCATGTCGCCGAGGCGTTGTCCGGCTGGTGCAAGTTTGAAGACGGATCGCATATCGTCAGGTCCCTACGGGTCTGCAAGTCTCCGGCAGAATTGCTGTATGTCCGCCGGGCCGCCGATCTTTGCGTTTCCTCACTCCAGGAGCTGATCGCGACGGCGAAGCCCGGCATCTCCGACAGCGACCTGAAGGCCATCTACTTGCGCCATGTCCTTGCGCGCGACGCGGACATGCCGCCGAACCATCCGCTGTTCAACGGCGGCCGGCGGGCACTATACGCCCGCGGCGTCGCCGGCGCGCATGTGTTGCGACCGACCGACCAGCTGCTGGTCGAGTACCCGGCTTCGATCCGCCGCTATAACGTGAAAACGGGATGGATGATCATCCTGGGAGATATGCCCGAGGCGCAGCGCCGGATGTTCGATACCGTGAAGCAGGCGCTTGCTTCTATGACCGTTGCGACGCGGCCGGGTGACCCCATCGGGAACATATTCGAAGCCTACCGCTGTGTTGTCGATGGCGCAGGGTATCGGAAAGTCCGCCTCGGCGCTTGCGGCTATTCGGTGGGAATCAGCTACGCCCCGACCTCTATGGATGTCCCGCCGATGATCTATCCTGAAAATCCCCAGCTCCAGCGCCCGGGAATGACCTTGTTCTTTCATGTCATGCTGTCGGACTTTGATAGCGGGTTCGGCATGGGTCTGGGACACACGGTGCTCGTAACACAATCAGGCTGCGACGTATTGAACCCTCTGCCCGAGTCTCCAACGATAATCCGTGGGAGCCGGTTCTAGCCGACGCGCGTTGTGGCGGGCGCACCATGTCGGCCGTAATCGCGCGGGCGCGACGCTATTTCCACCGGAAGTGCAGGCCGGCGCTCGGCCTCCTTGATGCAATCGACCTTCTTTCGCTCATAGCCGCGAAGACCTGCGGACGGGTACAGGACCGCGCGGTTCCGGTCTATGATGGGCAGCCGGCACGGAATAGGGAGGTTGCAATGCGCAAATCCGACCGCCTCTGGCCCATCTCACGGCGTCGTTTTCTCGGCGGCTCGGCCGCGATCGGCCTGGGCAGCCTGACGCAACATTTGCCTGGCACCGCGCTCGGGCAGGGTACGCCGCGGCGTGGCGGCATTCTGCGGGTCAGCGTGGTGCGACGGCCGAACACATTGAATCCCCTGCGTCACATCAACGAAGCCGAATACGTGCTGGGCGAGCTCATGTATAACGCGCTCACACGCCTCGATTACGACATGAAGCCCATGCCCGATCTTGCCGTATCGTGGGAGCCGAACGCCGACGTGACCGAGTGGACATTTCATCTGCGCCAGGGCGTCAAGTTCCACCATGGCCAGGCCATGACGTCGCGCGATGTCGCGGCGACGTTCGAGGCGCTGCTCGACGAAAAAACCGCGTCTCCCGGACGCCGGAATGTAGGACCGATCGAGAAGGTCGTCGATGTCGCCCCAAACACGGTGCGTTTTAAGCTTTCCACGCCCTACGCGGACCTTCCGGCGGTTCTCGCCCACACCACCGCGAAAATCCTGCCAGTCGACGCGCTGAACCGCGACCTCAAGGAATTGACCAACGCGGAATACGGCACCGGGCCGTTCCGGCTGAAGGAGTACGATCCAAGTCGGCTTTGCCGGGTGGAACGCAATCCGGACTACTTCTTGAAGGATTTACCGCATCTCGACGGCTTGGAGGAAGTGTTCTATCCGGATGCCGCCGCCGAAGTCGCCGCGTTCCTCAACAAAGAACTCGACATCATGATCGAGGTGCAAGGCTCGGACTTCGAGCGCATCAAGGCGGCGCAGGGCGTCGAGGCGATCCGGGTGCCGTCCGGACGCTTCCCCAATCTCGTCTTGGGATGCGACCAGAAGCCGTTCGACGATCCGCGCGTGCGTCAGGCGCTGGCGCTCGCACTCGACCGCAGGCAACTGGTTGACTTGGTGCTCGACGGATACGGCCAGCCCGCCAGCGACACCCCAGTGTCCTCGGCCTACCGGTACTACAAGGATCCCGGCGCGCCGAAATCCGATGCCGCGCAGGCGCGCAGGCTGCTATCCGAAGCGGGCTATGCCAAGGGCGTGGACATCACGCTTTTCGCCGCCAACAGCCCGGCGATCCGCGGCCGTTTGGCCGTCGCGGTGCGCGAGCTGGCGCGGCCCGCGGGGTTCAACATCAACGTCCAGATGATGCCGTACGACACCTATCTCAGCCAAGTGTGGAAAAAAGCCAATTTCTATGTCGGCTGGTACAACATGCAGCCGACCGAGGACGGCATCTTCAAGCAGCTCTACACGTCCGACGCGGTGTGGAACGAAACACGCTGGAACAACCAGGACTTCGACAAGCTGATCGACCGCGCCCGCACGTCGGTCGACGACAAGGTGCGGCGCGAACTTTACGCGCAGGCTCAGGAGATGATGCGCCGCCAGGTGCCGGCCATCATTCCGGTCTTCGTCGATCTACTGGCGGCGCGGCAGAAATACGTCCAGGGATACAGGCACCATCCGCGCGGCGCCATCTTCAACTTCGAGCGCGTGTGGCTCGCCGACGGCGCGCCACGACGCACCTAGCGTTCCTTTTCGGCGAGGGAAGCGTGGACAAGAGGAAAATAATCGATTCGGTGGACGTACGGGCCAGCATTGCGTTCCTGTCCCGCATGGTTCAGTTCAAGAGCTACAGTCGCAGCCCGGACGAAAGCGATCTCTCCCGATTCATGGCTGAGAGCATGAAGCGCCTGGGGATCGACGCAGCCCTTCAGGAGGTCGAACCGAACCGCTACAACGCGATCGGCCGGCTTAAGGGCGCGGGCGGCGGGAAAAGCCTCCTATTCAACGGACATGTCGACACCAATCCCGTGACCGAAGGCTGGACGGTCGATCCCTGGGCCGGAATGGTCGACGACAAATTCATCTATGGCATCGGCGTTTCGAACATGAAGGCTGGCGACGCAGCTTATTTCTGCGCCGTGAAAACCCTGGTCGACCAGGGCGTACGGCTCCAGGGCGACGTAGTGCTCACCTACGTGGTCGGCGAGCTTCAGGGCGGCGTCGGCACGGTAAAAGCGATCGAGGAGGGCGTGCGGGCCGACTACTTCATCAACTCGGAACCGACCGACCTGGCCGCGCTCACGCTGCATGCCGGTGCCTTCAATTACGTGATGGAGCTTACCGGCGCTACGCGTCACATCTCGAAGCGCGAACAAGCGGTCGACGCCATCGCGATCGCGGCAGAAATCGTGCCACGCATTAACGCGATGAGGTTTTCCGGCGCTGCGAACGAAGAGCACCGCTCGATCAATCGGGCAAATGTCGGCGTGCTGCGCGGCGCATTGTCCTCGGAATTCCACGAGTGGCGCCCGCCGCAAGTTGCCGATTTTGCCCGCATGATGGGAACATGCCGGTATGCGCCGAGCCAGTCCGAGGCAAGCTGCCTGGCCGATCTGCAGCGATTGCTCGACGAATTCGAACGGCGATACCCCGGCTTGAAGGGGCGCGTGTACAAGGAACAGACGGACCGACGTTACGGCATGCTGCCGTTCGAAGTCGCCAAGAGTGCCCGCATTGTGAAAACGGTCAACGATGCGTATGCCCTGGTCCGCGGCAAACCCCAACCCACCGGGGCCGTACCGCCGCCCTGCTTCTACGGTACCGACGGCGCCCATCTGCAGCACCTGGCGGGGATGGAAGGCGTGGTTTGCGGCCCGGGCGGACGCTACAACACCATGCCCGATGAGCGCGTCGACATCCCAGATTTCATCGACATGATCAAGATTTATGCCCTGTCGATGCTGGACATTTGCCAACCGGCCTAGCGACTATTTCTGTGATTGCGGGGACGCGCAGTGGCCGCAGAACCCTGTGCAATCCTATACAACCTACTACAATCGGGCTCGGACCCATCGATCACTGAGCAAGGACTGCCCGATCCAACGGCCCATTCAGGCGCGCGGACTAATCGGCTCTCAGCGGATCCTCGACGGTCTGCGTCACCAATATGCCCGGACGTAGTTTTCGGTACAGACACCGGCCGCTCGCTTTCGTCCTGACCGGCGGTCAGGCGCACGACGCGCCCAACTTGCCCGAGCTGCTGGGCCATCCCACCGCGCCGCTGGCGGTGGTCGCCGACAAGGCCTACGACAGCCAAGCGATCCGCCAGGCAATTCGCGACAACGGCGCAATCCCCGTAATCCCACAGCGGGTTACTGCCAAGAGTCCGCAGCCTCACGACGAACGGCTCTACACGCTGCGCAACATCGTCGAGCGCTTCTTCTGTCGCTGCAAGGACATGCGCCGCATCGCCACCCGCTTCGACAAGCTCGCCAGAAACTTCCTCGCCGCCCTCTACCTCTTCGCAACGTGATTCTGGCCCAGATATTGAGTCCACACCCTAGCCCGAAGAGGGGTAAGCCACATGATTTATGGTGCGGCTAAGCTCGCAACGGCGGTAGAGCAACTTGCACTCCGGTGGCTGCGGCTCGGCCTTGAACCTCGCCCGTCAGAACGCCTCGTCGTAACGCACACAGGAGCGGAATTCCTGCGCCATCTCGTCCTCCCCACCTGCGAAATCGCCGGCGAGAACAAATCGCGGCGAACATCACGCGCACAAGCGTGCAAGAACAAGAATTGGACGGTTACCGAGATTGCAATTGATTTCAAAGAAATTGCCTGTTCCGTGAAATCAATTCCCTGTTTGTGGATTCAGAATTCCCTGCTCTCCGCTTCAGGGAAATGTTCTCTAAGTGCCTCACACTATGGCGCTACTTCGCCCCGCTTGAGTGACAAACGCTGGAAAAGCGGAGAAATTCCCTGTATTTTCCCTGCTTATCAGGGAAACGGCCTGGAGACAGGTTCGCTCAGGACTACGTCCACCGCCAGCTTACCTGCACGAGCCGACGCCATGACCGCTCGCGCGGCCATTTTTCTTTCGGGCTCAAAGAGCTTTGCCGAAATCGAGTTTATCGCAGAGATCTGCCGGTCCGGC
>Ga0233425_10000675_pt1 | contig 85723 bp, 61 predicted proteins | sample Watercolumn_Towu_2_FD_181712 | JGI IMG/M metagenome (GOLD analysis project Ga0233425, IMG submission 181712) | Freshwater microbial communities from Lake Towuti, South Sulawesi, Indonesia - Watercolumn_Towuti2014_140_MG | ecosystem: Environmental > Aquatic > Freshwater > Lake | place... | reverse complement strand
GGATGGTCGCCCAGGCTCCACTCGCCCCGCTCCTTCTTCCAGATGGGCACGCGCTTCTTCAGCTCCTCGAGGACGTGGCGGCACGCCCTGAAAGCGGCGTCGCGGTGGGCCGCGGTGGCGATGACGAGCACGATGCGCCCGCCGGCCCTTATCCGGCCGGTGCGGTGCACTACCGAGAGGGCATCGATGTCGAACTTCCGCAGGGCCTCGGCCCTTATCCTGTCGAGCTCCTTCCGGGCCATGTCCCCGAACGCCTCGAAATCCAGGTGCGGGACCCGCCCGGCCGGCGAACTGCCGCGCACCGACCCGACGAAGATGACGGTCCCTCCGGCCCTTCCGTCGAGGACGGCGTCGAGCTCGGAATCGATGGAGAAGTCCGCCTTCTGGAGGCGGACGCTTCCCTTCCTCACTGGCAAACCCCCACCCCCGGGCGCCTCTCAGCGCCCTTCGCCGGCGCGCTCGTCCAGTACGGCTCTCGCCGGGAGACGGCCTTCTCGAAAAGGGCGCCGAGCTCGGCGTCCGACGCGCCCCGGCGCATCGGCCCGGCGACGTCCACGCCCCGGTCAGCGCGGAAGAGGCAGGGCACGAGGCGCCCGTCCGAGCTCAGCCGGAGGCGGTTGCAGTTTTGGCAGAACTCGGAGTTGTGCACCGGGCGGACTATCTCGACCTCCACGGCCGTCCCGCTGTCCCGGCGGCGCCCGTTGACGTTGAGCGACAGGAACGGCTCCAGGGGGACGAGGTACTTGCGCCGGTGGTGCATGTTCCGGGTGGTGGTCCGGGCGGCGCGCCGGGAGAGGTCGAGCTCGACGTCCGAGAGGTCGGCGTGGTGGGCGGTGTACCACTCGCCGGGAAGGCGCCCCTTGGGCGCCTCGAGCTCGATGAGCTGGAGCACCACCCCCTCCGAGGCGGCGAAGCGCATCATCTGCGGCACCTGGGATTCATTTTGGCCCTTCACGACGACCATGTTGAGCTTGACGGGCGAAAGGCCGGCCCGGCGGGCGGCGCGCACCCCCTCGACCGCATCGGCAAGGCGCTCCGTTCCCGTCATGCGGGCATAGGTGGCCGGGTCCACGGAATCGAGGCTGATGTTCACCCGGTGGAGGCCGGATTCCTTGAGGCCTGCCGCCAGCGGGGCGAGCAGCGTGCCGTTCGTCGTGAGGGAAACGTCCCTGAATAAAGGGGCGATGCCGGCGAGGATGGCAGGCAGGTCCGGCCGGGCGAGGGGCTCCCCACCCGTTATCTTGGCCTTGACCATGCCCAGCGAGGAGGCGACGCGGGCGAGGCGCACGATCTCGTCGCGGGTGAGCAAATCCCCGGCCCCGGCGCCCTCGCCCTCCCGGTGGCAGTAGATGCACCGCTGGTTGCACTCCTGGGTCACCGAGATGCGCAGGTTGGTCACAGGCCGGCCGCAGGGGTCCTTGAGCATGGGCTCGATATGCTGTATTGGACATATCGATTTAAGCGTTTTGATTGCATCCCCGACCAAAAATTGTATATTATCTTAATATATAACAGGTAATGTAGCAACAAGAGAGATAAAAGGGGGAGGGCTCGTTTATGGACAGGAAGGCCGTGATGGCGCTGGCGGTCGTCGCCCTCGTGCTCCTGGCGGCGGGCGGCTTTCTCCTTTCCGGGAAGAAGACTCCCCCCGCCCCCCGGCCGAAAGCGGCCGCGCCGCCGATGCCGCCCGGGATGGCATGGGAGGCGCCCTACAACTTCGGCAAGCAGGGCTACGAGCCCAGCCTCGTCGCGGATTCGAAAGGCTACATGTACTACACCGCCCACAAGAACCTCGACGACAAGTCCACCTGGGATTACCTCGCCTCCTGGTTCTTCGTCGGCTCTCCGGACGGCAAGAACTGGAAGTCGCCCGACCAGCCGCCCGTGCGGGGCCAGCTGTGGAAGACCTACACTGGCGACGAGGGCGACATCGCCATCGACGCCAACGACCGGGTATACTTCGTCGACACCTATCTTATCGACAACCACCTTCACGTGTGGGACAGCCCGGGCGTGTGGCAGTACTCGCTCCGGGTCCAGAAGACCACCGGCATCGACGACCGGCCGTGGATAGCGGCGCAGGGGAGCGGCATCTGCCACTATCTCGGCAACAACGCCGTCGAGGTCAACGGCGGGCGCTACTGGTACTACCGGTCGACCACGGGCGGGCGCGTCTGGTCCGGGGCCACCTCGGTCCCGGGCAACGGCTGGGCCCACATCGACGCCGAGACGAAAGGCCAGAACTGCTACATCATATCGGAGGGCGACGTGGGCGTCCCGGCGGACATCCTCATCTACCAGAGCCGGGACAGCGGCGCCACCTGGAACTTCAACGACCCGACCGTTGTCGGCTACCGCGACGGCCCCGGGAGCATCGAAGGGATCGCCGCCAACGGCGAGAACGTCTGGGTGTCGGCCGGCGGGAGCGGCGCGGTGTGGTGCCTCTGGAGCCTGACCTACGGGGCCGAGACGCCCAACCGCCTCTTCGTCGGCTACAGCCTCGACAACGGGGCAAACTGGAAAAGCTCGGAGATAACCCCGTGGGCCGGCTACTTCCTCTACCCGACGATGGACGTCGGAGAGGACGGCTCCGTGGCCGTGGCCTTCTACGCCACGAACGGCACGCCGGTGACTGACCAGAGCGAGTGGCACCTTTACGCGGGGATGCTCAGGCCGGAAAGCCCCTACCACCCGGCCAACGCGGCGTTCGAAAACACCTCGGCGACGATGCAGAAGTATTTGGGTTACGAGGCCAACAACACGAAGAACGGGACCCGCGCCGCCGACTTCAAGGCGGCGATGAACAATACCGTGTTCTTCAAATTCACGAAGGCCGACCCGAAGCCCTGCTCCACCGGCTCGAACCTCCACGACCTGCATGACTTCTTCGAGATAGCGATAGGCCCGGACGGCGCCCTGAACGTGGCCTACCAGTACTTCGTCGGGCCGGCCAACGGTGCCAGTGAAATGTGCTACATCCGAGGGGCGCTGCCTTCGGGCGGAGCGACGAACTCCACGCGGGCCGGCTGATGCCGCCCGCTCGCCGCCGGTGGACTACTTCAGGAGCTTCTCGAGCCGCTCGTTGACCACGTTCCAGTTCACGATGTTCCAGAAATTCTCGACGAACTTGGCGCGGTCGTTCTTGTAGTCGAGGTAATAGGCGTGCTCCCAGACGTCGAGGACCATGAGCAGGCGGTAGTGCGGGAAGACGTTGACGTTGTGCTTCTCTATCTGCATGAGCAGGAGGCGCCCCGTGCCCTTGCACCGGGTCAGCGCCGCCCAGCCCGAGCCCTCGACCGTGTTTGCGGCCTTCGTGAACTCGGCCTTGAAGCGGTCGAAGCTCCCGAACTCCTTGTTGATCTCCTCCAGGAGGACCCCCGAGGGATTTCCGCCCGCCTTGCCGTACGGCCCGAGGTTCTCCCAAAACAGGTTGTGCAGCACGAACCCGCCCTCGTGGAACGAGAGCTCCTTGAGGACGGCCTTCTGGTCGAGGTCGGCGTTCTCCTTGCGGGCCCGGTCGAGCTTTTCCAGTATCGCGTTGGCGCCGTTGACATAGGCCTGGTGGTGCTTGGTGTGGTGCAGCCGGAGCTGCTCCTCGCTGATGGCCGGGGCGAGGTCCTTGTAGTCGTAATCCAACTTTGGCAACTGGTAGAACTTCGGCTGGTCCATTTTGTCCACTCCTTCTCCCTGATGGTGCGTTCGATGATGCTTTTCATTTTTATAGATATTGCATGATTTGGCGCAAATCTAGATGGATATATATATCGCCCCCTCTATCCCCGTTTTGACCCGAGAATCGGGGGGTACCGGGCTCGGGGAAGAGGATGGGAGATCCGATGGCAAACGAGGTAGTCTTCCGCGTCCAGCGCTTCGACCCGAAGAAGGACAAGGAGCCCCATTTCAAGGAATACAAGGTCCGAAACGAGCCGGGCATGACCGTGCTCGACGGCCTCCTCCAGATAAAGGCCGAGCAGGACCCGTCATTGAGCTTCCGGCGCTCCTGCCGGTCGGGCATCTGCGGCTCCTGCGCGGTGCGCATAAACGGGAGCTCGCGCCCCTGCTGCAACACGCAGATATCGGACCAGCTCGTCAAGGGCAGGGTGCAGGTCGAGCCCCTGGCCAACTTCGACATCATAAAGGACCTCGTGGTCAACCTGGACACCTTCTGGGGCAAGATAAGGGCAATCCACCCTTACAACGAGTGCGGCGAGTTCCAAAACACCGGCAAGGCGCTCATGGACGTTTCGGCCGACGACCTGGCCGAGATACGCAAGACGGAGGGCTGCATCTTCTGCGCTTCCTGCTACTCGGACTGCGAGGCGCTGCGCTCCAACAAGGACTTCGTGGGGCCCGCCGCGATAGTCAGGGCCTACCGGTTCATGCACGACCACCGCGACAAGCTCGGGAAGAAGCGCCTCGACGAGCTGAAGGCGAAGACCGGGAACGCGGTCTGGCTCTGCGCCGTCTGCGGCAACTGCGGCGAGGTCTGCCCCAAGCTCATCCCGACCAACGAGTGCATCGCCTCGTACAAGAACAGCTGGTTTGCGGACAACAAAGCCCCCGACGGCCTGAAAACGACCGCGGAGAACCTGGAGAAAATGGGCCGCGTCTACGAGCTGGACGATTTCGCCCTGCGCATGCGCGAGAAGCTCGGCCTGCCGGCGCTCACTCCGAACAACGCGCCCAAGCTTGAGCCCATATTGAAGAAGAAGGGGGTGGCCAAGTGAAGAGGTACGCATTGTTCCCCGGCTGCACCGTTCCGGCCCAGATGCAAAACTACGAGATATCGGCAAAGAAAGTGGCCGAAAAACTTGGCATAGAGCTCGTCTACCTCGAGGGCTTCACGTGCTGCGGGTTCCCCTACGAGGCCAAGGACACATTCAAGCAGAAGACCATAAGCCTCCGGAACCTGGCCGTCGCCGAAAAGGAGGGTTTGGAGGTCGTGACGCTGTGCTCCACCTGCGGCTCCACGCTTACGAAGGCGAACCACCTCTTCAAGACCGACAAAAAATACCGCGGGAAGCTCGAGGACGCCCTCAAGGAGATAGGCTTCGAGTACCACGGCAACACGAAGATAAGGCACTTCACGAGGATGCTCTACGAGGACATCGGCGTCGAGAAGATCAAATCCCATGTCGTCAAGCCGTTCAAGGGCGTGAAACTGGCGGCGGACTACGGCTGCCACTACGTCAAGCCGGCCGCCGTGTTCGACAACTTCGACGATTACCGGCGGCCGCACACGCTCGACGACCTCATCGAGGCCACGGGGGCGCATTCGGTGGACTTCAAGGACAAGATGGCCTGCTGCGGGGCCGCCCTTCTTGCGGTCGACGAGAAGACCTCGGTGAACATGACCAAATACAAGCTCGACAACATCAAGGCGGCCGGCGCCGAGGGGATGGTCTCGCAGTGTCCGTTCTGCGGCATCATGTACGACGTTTACCAAAACACCATCGGCGCGTACAACCTGCCGGTCTTCTACCTGCCGCAGCTTCTCGGGGTGGCGTTCGGAATCGACCCGAAGGAGCTGGGGTTCAAGATCAATCAGGTGAAGGCGACGAATCTTCTGAAGAAGGTGGGAGCTTGAACCGATTGCACAATTCAAGCCGGGCTAGCGCGTCGATGCCCCGGACTTCAGTCCGGGGTCGGTCTCACGCCGCGAAGCGTGGGGCCTCGCATTTCAATGCGGGGGGGTCGCAATGACCGTTTTCACCCATGACATAGTTATAGTCGGCGGCGGGCTTGCCGGCATGAGGGCGGCCATCGAGGCCTCCCGCAACGGGGCCGACGTCGCCATCGTGAGCAAGCTCCACCCGGTGCGCTCGCACTCCGTGGCGGCGCAGGGCGGCATCAACGCCGTCATCAACCCCAAGGACACCATCAAGGACCACGAGTTCGACACCGTCAAAGGGTCGGATTACCTCGGGGACCAGGACAAGATCGAGGTGCTCATCGCCGAGGCGCCCATGAACATCTACGAGCTGGAGCACATGGGGGCGCCCTTCTCCATGGTCGGCGAGGGCGAGGCCCTGGCCCAGAGGCACTTCGAGGGCAACCTGAGCATCATCGACCAGCGCCCGTTCGGAGGCCAGAACTTCCCGCGCACCTGCTTTATTCAGGACCGGACCGGCCAGGCGCTCCTGCACACGATGTACGAGAACCTGCTCAAGCAGGGCATCAAGGTCTACGAGGAATATTACACCACGAAGCTCGTCGTCAAGGACGGCGCCGTCGGCGGCGTCATCGCCATGGACCAGAGGACGGGCGAACTGCACTTGTTCCGGGCCAAGGCGGTCGTTCTGGCCACCGGCGGCTACGGGCGCGTTTTCTCGGTCACCTCCAATGCGATGGACGTCACCGGCGACGGCATGGCTATGGCCTTCCGGGAGGGCGTCCCCCTGGAGGACATGGAGTTCGTCCAGTTCCACCCGACGGGCCTTTACCCGACCGGCATCCTGGTCACCGAGGGCGCGCGGGGCGAGGGCGCCTATATCCTCAACGGCAAGGGCGAGCGGTTCATGTCCAGGTACGCCCCCACGAAGATGGAGCTCGGGCCCCGCGACCTGGTCGCCCGGGCCATCCAGACCGAGATAGAGGAAGGCCGCGGCGTCGGGGGCAAGCCGTACGTCGATTTGGACCTGCGCCACCTCGGGTGCGCCAAGATACAGGAAAGGCTCCCGCAGATACGGGAGCTCGGCATCAACTTCGCCGCGGTGGACTGCTTCACCCAGCCGCTGCCTATCCGGCCGACGGCGCACTACTCGATGGGCGGCGTCCCGACCGACGTGAACGGCCAGTCGACGCTCAGGGGGCTTTTCGCCGCGGGCGAGTGCTCCTGCATATCGGTGCACGGCGCCAACCGGCTGGGCGGGAACTCGCTCCTGGAGGCAGTGGTGTTCGGCCGCAGGGCCGGGATTGCCGCCGCCGCCTTCGCGAAGGGCGCAAAGCCCGTCGAGCTGACGACGGAGCCGCTGGAGCACGAGCAGAAGCGCATCGAGGCCCTTCTCGGCATGCACGGGCCGGAGTCCATGACCAGGATACGCGACGAGCTGCAGTCGGTGATGTTCGACAAGGTCGGCATCTTTCGGACCGAGGGGCCGATGAAGGAGGCCCTGGCGAAGGTGCGCGAGCTCAAGAAGCGCTACAGGAACATCCACCTGACGGGCGGCTCGCCCGTGTTCAACACAGAGCTTGTCGAGGCGCTGGAGCTCCAGAACCTGCTGGACATCGCCGAGGTCATCGCCCTGTGCGCCCTGAACCGGACCGAAAGCCGCGGCTCCCATGCAAGGCGCGACTTCCCCAAGCGCGACGATGCCAACTGGCTGAAGCACACGATGGCCCACAGGAAGGGCGACGAGATAGTCCTCGACTACAAGCCGGTGACAATCACGAAGTACCCACCGCAGGAGAGGAAGTACTGAGAACAAGGCGCAGGGCGCGAGGAGCAAGAGGCGAAGGGGCAAGGGGCGACGGCGCCAGGCGCAAGGGCTAATAGTGCGCGGCGGGATGAGAAAGCGGCATCGAGCATGGCTCTTCCAATGCGCTCCCTCTTCACGGATTCGACGGTGAAGAGTGGCGGGGTGAAGAGACATTGGGCGATCCCGCATGCTTAGACCGACCTTGCGCCTTGCGCCCTGCGCCTTGCGCCTTGCGCCTTTAGCCAATTGCATTGTCAATGTACGCCCAGTCCACGCCGTAGACCTCCGCCCATTTCGAACCGTCGGCGCTCTGCGCGCGGAAAAGGAGGCTGAACGGCTCCTGCGCGAACTTGGCATAGAGCTCGTCAGTTATCGGCCGCGGCGTCTCGTTGAGGTTGGACTGGACGCCCTTCTCCCTCATCACGTCGTCGATGACGACGAAGCCCACTTTCCCGTAGGTCTTGCCCGTGCCGTTCAGTTCTCCGAGCGCCCCGGTCCAGTTCTCCGCGAAGAATATCCAGTAGGCCTCGTCGGAGGTGACCTTGAATCCCCTGGTCCAGACTATCTGGCTCACCCGGTGGTCGCTTGCCACCGTCAGGTTGCTTTGCACATTCCCCTTCATCCAGTCGGCGGCCTCGAAGACCTCGGGCGAGATGGATTCCTCGTATTGCGAGGTCGTGCTCTGCACCGAATAGGCCGTGGCGGCGCTAGCCACCACCAACGCCGCCACTCCGGCGGAAAACCACTTGCGGCCCGATGTCCACCGGACTTGTTCACTTGTTTTCCTGCTAACTTGTTCACCTTTTCCTCTTCCCAGATACCCCCACATCTCCCACGCCGCCGCGCCCGCGATCATCGAGAGCGGGTAGGCAAAGTACTCGAGATGGCGGAACGAGTAGATGGCCTGGTTGCGCGTCAGCACGGCGAAAAGGAACGAGGCCGTCGTCGAGAGAAGCCAGGCCTTGACATAGGCCCGGTCCGAAAACCGGTCCAGGTAGCGGTAGCCGACCACCGACAGGCCCATCATTATGAAGAGCGGAACGAGGAACAGCGTCGCCGCCGGGAGGAAGGTGAAGTTCGAGCCGTATATCGGGATGAACGTGAAGACCACCGAAAAGGCGATGCACGCTGCCACGGTCGCCCCGACCTTCACGGCGTCCTCGCGGGGGGTCGGCCACCAGAGCTTCCAGGCGGCGAACCGCCGGAAGCGCTCCGACCGGCGCAGGAACGGGATGGCGACGAAAACGCCGGCCACCAGCAGGTAGAAGAGCCCGACCGTGGTCCACGAGCCTATCGGCAGAGCCGAGGCGAAATCCGCACGAAAGACGGGCGTCGCTACCAGTATCCAGTAGCAGAACGTGAGCGTGACGGTCGAGAGGAAGTAGAAAAGCTCCTCCCGCAGGTTCTCCGTCCACTCCCTGGATTGCAGGTTTCGCCAGACCAGCGCCGTGAAGACGAAGAGTATGTAGAAGTAGGTGCCGAGGTGGTGCGAGCCGATGAGTATTGCCGTCGAGAGGTACAGGGGCCCGGTCCAGAACCGGTCCTTCCTCTGCATCACGAAGAAAAGGATGCAGAGGCACAGGAAGAAGTGCCCCATGGTCATCGGGGCGGCGTGGCTGGTCTGGTAGAGCTGGAACGGGTTTGCGGCCAGGAAGGCCGCCGCGAGCAGCGCCGCCTCGCGCCGCTGGAAGAGGTTCTTGGCGATGAGGTAGATGACCAGGCTGGTGAGGCCGCCGAAGACGGGCGCCACCTTGGGCATCAGGAACGCCACGTCCAGCCCGGTGAGGCCGTGCACCGCCGCCGTCGTGGCGTAGAGCACCGGGAAGTAGACGTAGCTCGTGCCCCATCCGCTGTACGGCCGGAAGAACTGCGGGTGGTCGACGAAATCCTGCGTTATCCCGAAGTAGATGCCGTAGTCGCTGCCCCAGGCGGGGTAGATCCAGCCCGGGATGGAGCGCACGGCCACCGCGCCGAGCACGACCGCCCAGAGCGCCGCCGTCAGCCGGTCGGATTCCCTCCACTGCCGGACAACCCAGCCCTTCCAGTCCACGAATCATCAATGAATATATGGGTAGAAAAAGGTTGGCCGCGGCGTCAAATCCGGAACTCGAACCTATCGAGCTCCTTGGCCTGCACCCACATCTTCAGCGAATGGTCGCCGGACGACAACGTCACGTTGGTCATCGTTATTTCCAATACGACCTCGGGCTGCCAGTCGACCGCGCCGTCCTTGAGTGCGAATGTCATGTTGTCCTTCGTGAAAAATGTCCCGTTGAGCAGGATGGTCACCTTGTTGTAATCCAATCCCACGGTGCCGGTGTTCTTGACGTAGATGATCAGGGTCGAGCAGGTGGCGTTGTACGGCATCGCAGTGGCGTCGTTGATGATGACGGCCCGGATCTTGAAAAGGTCCGCCTGGTCGTCGGCCTCCTCCCGGATGTCCTTGGACAGATTGATGACCGTGGTGACGAACACGCCCGCCACGGCCGTGGCCACTATCATGGAGGCGATGAAGAATATCATCTGCGAGGCGGCGGTGCCGGCCATCAGGGCGCCCCCGAGCTGACGACCGTGAACCGTGAGCCGTGAACCGTGAGCCGGGGAAGGAGGTTCGCCCGGTTCACGGCCGCCGGTTCACGGCCGACGGCCACGTGGTTCACGCTATCACCCCGTAGAGCGACACGCCGTTCCCGGTGACGACGACCACCCGCTCGTCGACCGCGGCCGTGACGTTGAGCTCTAGCCGGAGCTTCTCGTTGGGCGACCAGATGTTGGTGGCCTTCCCGCCGATGGTGGCGTTCGTGGCGTTGTGGTCGACGTAGGTCCCGTTTATCAGGACGGAGACGCCGTCGACGGTGAGCGTGGTGCTCCCGGTGTTCGTGAGGTTCACGAGCGTGAGCGTCCCGTTGTAGGTGGCGTTGTCGATGGCCGCCTTCGTGCGCGCCCAGGCCATCCTCCACTCGGCGACCTCGTTGGCTCCCTCCATGAGCCGGTTCGAGGTGTAGAAAACGGCCTCTATCAGCGGGGCCGCGCCTATGAAGAACGCGACGGCGAGGATGGCGAAGCTTGCGGAGACGCTGAGCCCCAAAGCCCAACCTCCGGTGGCTCACAGCCCGAAGAACCCGTCCAGCCCCTTTCTCAGGTTCAGGACGTCCCTTTCGAGCTCCTCGAGCTTGTTCTTGTCCACTTCGGTGCCGCGAATCTTTTCTATGAAGATGAGCGTCTTGAGATGGTCCTCCGGCGCGAGCTTCCAGTCGTCGCCGGGCGGCAGCGCGGTCTTCTTCGGCTCGGCCGCCACCTCCGTCACGGCCTCCTTCGAGTAGGCCATGACGACGTCGCCCTCCTTGTCCTTGGGGGCCTCGTAGGCGCCGTAGGTCCGCCCGGTGGCTCCGCCCACCGGCGCGCCCGGCCCGAACCGGATGCCCCGGATGACGTCCATCACGTGCTGCTTGATGCCGTCGGAGATCCAGCCGATCCTGACATAGAAGCCCAAAAGCGAGGGAATCTGCTCCCGCTTGACCCGGCCCAGCATGAACTCAATCCACCTCATCAGCGCGATGAGGCACATGGAGTCGGAGCCTATCTGCGTCAGGCGGGCCATGCGCTGGGGCTTCGGGGGCACCGGGGCCGCGCCCATAACGGGCATGCCGGGCATCGCCTGGATGCCCATCTGCATGGGCTCGGGGGCCATGAGGCCGTCCGGGACCGGCGCGAGCGGCGCCGGCGGCAGCGCGCCTGGCTCGACGGGCATGAACTCGCCCTCTCCGCCCATCTCGGGCGTGGGCTCGAAGAGCGCGTCGAACTCCGGGACCTCCTCCTTCGCCGCCTCCTCCGCGGCGCCGGCCGCCTTGGCGGCGGTCTCCATGTCTATGAACGGGTTGACCTGGCTGGATATCAGGTCATAGAGCGAGGTGAGCTCGCGCATGTTCGCCTCCATGTGCGAGATGCTCTCCTTGACCTGGTTGATGTCGTTGCGCACCGCCTCGGTGAACTTGTCGATGGTGTCAATCCTGCGGATGGCCTCCTCCAGCGTCCGCTCGACGCCGTCGAGGCGCTCCATCGTGCTCTGGCTGCCGAGTTCGGGGGCGGTGGTGACCACCTGGAAGGTCTCTCCGGGGCGCGGGCCGGCAAGCGGCGGCTGTGCCGGTCCGGCGGGCTGCGGGATGGCAGGTGCTTGCGCGGCTGGCTGTGGGGCCCCCGGGACCTCCTGGAAGTCGTTGACCTCCTGGAAGTCACCGCCCGCCCCGGCCTGAGGGGCGGCGGCCGGGGGGAGCCCGGCATTGCTTCCGACGGGTATCGCCATAGCGCTTCACCTTGTCCAGGATGCAGTCCACGGCGGGCCGCTACTGCATCGTCAGGTCTATGAACTGGTTGGTCCCGTAGGTCGACGGCGTCGTGAACGCCTCCTCCACGACCAGCCCGGCGGCCGGCTCGAAGTAGACATGGGCGCTGGAGCCCGGCACCAGGCCCCACGAGGCCGGGCTGCCGGTCTGCTCGCCGATGTTGCCGTTTCCGAGCTCGATCTCCACGTAGGCCATGTTCTCCCAGTGGAGCCACATCGTCCCGGGCGGGTTCCAGTCCGTGGTCACCGCGCTTGGCACGTTGTCGCAGCCGAAGTCGGTGCTTGAGCCCACGGTGTACGAGGCGGGGTTGATGGTGAGGTAGGCCGACTGGGTCGGGCCCATCCAGTGCACCCTCATCGTGCGCATGTTTATGCCCTGGCTCCCGGCCCACACCGTGACCAGGAATGTAATCCTCTGGATGCCGGTCTGGACGTTCACCGGAACGCCGTTCTTGTTGAGGTTGCGGTCGCCCACAATGTCCAGCACCTTGATGCCCCCGCTTACCTCCTGCACGGTCGCGTGGCCGATGGACTCGGCGGCGTCCTTGAGGGAGTAGGCCGTCTTGAGAATGACTGCGGAGGCTATCGCCGCGGTCAGCACCAGCGCGATGAACACTATCAGCGTTCCGATGCCGATGGTGGCGTTCTTTTTCCTCTTCCAGGCCAATTTTCGGACACTTCCTGCCATCAGTCTACCTCCAACCAATGAACAATGCATTTATGCATGCAGTATATCTTAATAGGAGTATAAAAATTCTTTGTCATATCCGTCGGGCCTGAGCATTCATGCCTTGACGAACTCCCGGACATTGATCTCCAGCCCGCGGGAGGTTATCTCGAAAGGGTGGACCCCGGTGTCATGGGTGCCGAACCTCATCTTCTGCACCGTGACGGTCCGCAGGAACTCTCCCCTGAGGTTGCGCAGGTTCAGGCATATGTGGGTGTCCGCAAGGAAGTTCTCCACGCCGAAGCGCACGTTCCCCGCGGGGCCGGCCGCCTCCGTGACGAGCATCGAGGTGAGCTTCTTCTCCCGCAGGAACCGCCCGAACGAGAAAAGCTCCTTGCGGAAGTCCTCCGCCGAGCCGCCGAGCAGGCCGATGGCGGCCACGGAATCCACGGCCAGCCGCCGGAGCTTCCTTTTCTGGGCCAGGTGGTCCACGACGTCGCGCAGTATCCGGAATCCCACGAACCCGCGTTCGAGCTCGGCGCGGGCGTCCGATTCGCCCCGGAGCCAGTCCATGTCCAGCTCGTTTTGGCGCCCCCTCTCCCGGAGGACATCCATCCCCGCGAGCCCCGCCGGGATGTCCGAATCCCGCCCGACCTCCCTTGCGAACCAGCCAAGGTCGGCGAGCGTCAGGTCGCCGTCCCCCTCGTAAAGCTCGGGCCTCATCCCGAACGATTTCATCGCCCGGACGAGGCCCGTGCGGTTCTCCTCGAGCGTTATGTAGAGCCCGGGCTCGTCGTGCTTCTCCACGCCGTAGTACACATACTGCATGCAGAGCAGGCTCCGCCCGCTGCCGGGCGGGCCGCTCACGAGGTTGACGGTGTTCCTGGGCAGGCCCCCCTTCAGCAGCACGTCGAGGCTGTCAACGCCCGTGGGGACCCTCTCGGCATCCTTCACTTCACCACCTTCTTGACCTTCTTGAGCTTCCGCACGCCCTCGCCCGGCGGGCCGTTGCCGGCGCCCGCGGGCTCGCCGTTTTGCTCGGCGTCGGGGCTCTCCCCGGACTGGGGCCCGGCGGGGGCTTCCCCGGAGGGCGCGGCCTCCGTCTCGGGTCCACCTGCCGGCGGGGTCCCGGGAGCCGCCTGCGCGGGAGCGGCCGCCTTCAGGCCATCCAGCCGCTTGCTCTGCTCGTTGATGGCCTCGAGCCGGATGCGCAGCCCCTCCTTGGTCACGACGCCCGAATCAAGGTAGACCTCGATGTCCCCGACATCGACGCCCTTTTCCCTCTCCTCCGCTATCATCGCCCTGAGGGCGGCGAGCTTCTCCGGGTTGAGGGCCGATTCGCGGCGCCCCCGCTCCTTCTTCTCGGGGTGGGACTCGTCGCGTATTCCCATGTCCTTTTCGGGCCGGGCGGCGATCCGCTCGTAGCGGGCGGCGGCAGGATGGGGCGCGGCGGGCGCGGGCGCCGCAGGCGCGGCCGCCGGCGGTGTGGCCGGGGGCGATGGTGCCGCCGGCGCTGCCGGCGCGGCCGGGGCGGGCGCGGACGGCGCGGGTTTGGCGGGCGCGGGCGGGGCCGCCTCCTCCTCCACGCTGACCAGCGGCCTGAGGCACGAGGGGCATCTCCTCCACAGCGGGTCCACGGCCTCTCCACAGCCCTGGCAGGTCGGGCGCTCCGCGAAGGGCTCCGCCGGCCGCGGGGCCTCCTCCTCCGGCAGGGATTCCGCCGGCCCGGCCCCCGCCACCGCAGCCGCGAGCGACGGGGCGGTGCGGGCCGGGCCGGGTGCAGGCGCCCTCCCGGATTCGATTGACGCGGGGGGCATGGGCCCTGCCCCGAGGGGCGCCTCGGCGCCCTTCACCGGGGCCGGGGCCATAGGTACCGGCCCCGCCTCCCCGGGCGCCTTCGGCGGCTCCGCCGGAGCCTTTGCCGCCGCGCCGGCGCCGAACCTTATGACCTGCGGGCGGTCCGGGGCCTGGCGCGCCTCTTCCGGCGCCTTGCCGGACGAGAGCCACTCCTCCAGCTCGGCAAGCGCGTTCACGTCATGGAGCCTGGCTAGCATGGCTTCATTACCGGCGGCCAGGCCGCGGCGCCTGACCTCCGCCTCGATCTCCCCGAGCCGGGCCACCACGCCCTCGAGGCGTCCGCACTCGAGCGATAGCTCCTCGTAGGGCAGCTCCAGCACGCCCTCCAGCGTGTCGACGTTGTAGCCCGCCGAAAGCATCGCGAGGAACCGGTCGGTGCAGGCGTCGCGCAGCTTGTGCATGCGCTCCTTGGCGGTGCGCTCCGCCTCCTTCCGCTCGTGGACCTTCTGCTTGAGGGCGGAGAGCGCGGCCTCGACCTCCTCGGCGCGTTCGATGTCCTTGAGGAGGGCGCGGATGGACGCCGCCTCCGGTTCGAAACCCCGGATGTCGATGGCATCGAGTATGCCGAGGAGGCCCTGCATCCTCTCTATCCGCATGCGGAAATTGATCATCCCGCGCCGGAGCTCCTCCAGCCTCCCGCCGGCGAGCCTCTCCAGCCCCGAGACGTCGTAGCCCATCGCCTCCCAGGCCTCCATCTGCTTCACGATGTTGAACCGGAGCTCGTCCTCCTCCTTCCTGCGGCCGTCGGCCTCCTTCCTCCGGCGCTCGATCTTCTCCCAGAGCTCGTGGATCTCCCGCTTTGCCTCCTCCAGGTGGCCCACGTCGCGGAGCTTTTCGCGGATGCGCGCGATGATGTCGTCGTAGCCGGCCCCTGAGAACTCCTCGAGCCTCTCCCGCAGCTCGCGGCTCTCCTTGACCGCATCCTCGAACCGGGCGAACTCGGAGGCCATCTCCTGGGGGTCCTTGCCAAGCGCGCCCTCGAGCTGGTCGACGTAGATGCCCTCCTCCAGCCAGGCCGACATCCGGGAGATGAACTCCCCCTGGAGCCGGCGCCGCTCCTCCTGGAGCCGGACCTCCGAGGCCATGCGCCTGCCTATCTCGAGCTCGAGCGCCGAGAGCCGGTCCCGTATCTCGCCCACGGCGTCGACGTCGTGCAGCAGGGCCTCGATGGCGGAGCGCTCGGCCTCGAAGCCCCCGGTGTCCAGGAGCCTGAGCTCCTCCTCGAGCTCGCGGAGCTTCTGGACCGCTATCTTGAACATCAAAAACTCCTTGGCCTGGGATTCGACGTCCTGGCCGGAGAGCCTCTCGAGCCTCGAGACGTCGTAACCCTGGGCCTTCCAGTCCTCCGCCTTCTTCCGGAGCTCGTCGAGCTTCTTGCGCTGGCGCGCCCGCTCGGCCGAGTTCATCCGCAGCCGCTCGACGCGCCCGGCGCACTCGTCCAGGCCGTCAAGGGATTGGATGGCCCGGCGCAGCTTCTCGCGCTCGGCGCCCTCGTCCTCCGGCTCCTCGGGCAGGGCCGCAAGGTCCCCCAGAAGGCCCTGCGCCTTCTGGATGCGCATCCTGGCCAGGGCGTACTCCTTGCGCAGGAACTCCATGTCCCCCTCGAGATATTCCTCCAGTGTGGACACGTTGAACCCGAGCCTCTTCCAGCCGGCCACCTTGGAGCGGAACTCGGAGCGGCGGCGCGCCTCCTCCTGGGAGAGCCGCTTCTCCTCGTCGCGCTTGGCGGTTATCCTCTGCCGGAGCTCCGAGATTTGGGGCTCCAGGCCCGCGACGCGGGAGAGGTCGTAGAGCTCGTCGAGCACCGCGGCGGCCTCCACCTCGAACCCGGAGATGTTCAGTGCCAACATCTCCTTGCGCAGGGCCTCCACCCGGGCGATGCGCTCCGCCAGGGAGGCCACCTCCGACCGGAGCCGGGGCAGCGCGTAGGACACCATCTTCTCGAGCTCGACGCCGGTGCCGTCGCGGTAGCCCTCGCCCACCCATTTCATGAGCCTGCCGGTCAGCTCCTCCTTCTCCCGCTTCTGCTCCTCGCGCTGGCGGAGCTCCTGCTCGCGGCGGGCGGCCATCCTGGCGCCGATGGAGCGGATCCCGTACTGCACATCCTCGATGGACTCGAGGTCCAGCCGGCGGAGCCGGGACAAAAGCTCCCCGGCCTCCTTCTCGAATCCCTCCTGCGGCAGGGCGCGCAGCTCGGATTCGAGCTCCTGGCTCTTCTTGAGCAGCATGCGGAACTTCACCCACTCCAGCCGGAGCCCCTCGTCGTCCCGGGCGAAGGCCTCCCCGATGCGGGTGGTGTCGTAGCCGGCGCCCTTGAGCTCCGCCACGCGGACCTGGAGGTCGTGCCTCCAGCGCCGGCTCTCCTCCGCCTTCCGCTCGCGCTCGCGGGCCGCCCTCTGGGTGGTGAGCTGGAGCCGGAGCAGCCTTTCCTCCGTCGCCTGGACCAGCGCCGGGTCGCGCATCATCTCCTCCAGCGCCTTCCTCTCGGCCTCGAGGCCGGAGAGCTCCATGCGGCCCAGCTCGTCGCGGAGCTCGTCCATGCGGACCATCTGCTCCTCGAGCTCCTCGAACCTGTCGTTGAGCTCGTCCAGGGGGGCGTTTTCGATGAGGTCGTCGGCGAGCGGGATCTTCAGGCCGGCCTCCCTCCAGCCGTGCGCCCTGCTGCGGAGGGCCTCCCGCTCCCGTTTCTCCTGCTCCGCCCGGGCGCGCTGGGCCTTGCGCGCTTTTTCGGCCCGGATGCGCAGGTGGATGAGCGCGTCCTCGGCCTCCTGGGCGCGGGCGGGGTCGTGGAGCATGCCCTCTATCTTTTTGCGGTCCTCCTCGAACCCGGGGGTCTCGAGCCCCCGCAGCTCCTCGGCCAGGGCCCCCAGGCGCGCCAGCCCCTCCTCGAAAACGGCCATCTCGGCCTCGGCGGCCTCCGCTCCCTTCTCGAGGGCGGCCTCGAGCGGCCCGGTGGCGTAGCCCTCCTTCTTCCAGGCCGCCACCTTCTCCCGGAGCCGGGCGGTCCGGCGCTCCCGGTCGCGCTCCCGGCGCTGGTCCTCCTTCTTCTGCTTCTCGTGCTGGACCTGGAGCTCCAGGAGGAGGTTTTCGGCCTCGCCGCTCGTCCAGGGGTCGGCTAGCAGCCGGCGCAGCCTTTCGGGGCCGTCGCCGGCTTCGGGCAGCCGGAGCTCCTCCCACTCCCGGCGCAGCTCCCGGTTCCGCGAGACGCCCTTCTCGGCGGTCTCGAAAGCCCCCGGCGCCTCGCCCGGCTCGTTCCTCAGGACCCCGGCCAGCCGGGAGACATCGAATCCCTCGGTTCGCCAGTCCTCGAGCTTCTTCTCGTAGCCCTTCCTCTCGGATTCGCCGAGCAACGTCTTTTCCTGCATATGGCTCGCCTACTTTTTCAGCTTCCTGACCTTCTTTTTGGCCGCGCCGTCCGGTGCGGCGCCGTCCCCGCCCGGCCGCTCTGCCGGCGGCGTGATATCGGCCCTCCCGGCCTGCCCGGGAGGCGCGTCTGGCCGCTCTGCCGGCGGCGCGATATCGGCCCTCCCGGCCTGCCCGGGAGGCGCGTCCGGCCACTCTGCCGGCGGCGCGATACCGGCCCTCCCGGCCTGCCTGGCCGGCGCGCCCGGCTCCTCCGCCGGCGGGGCCGGGCCGAGCAGTTTGGTCTTTATCCCCCGCCAGGTCTCCATCCTCTCGCGCGTCACGAGCTCCCGCTCGAACTCGGCGACGGCCCGGCGCGCCTCCGGCAGGCCCTTGCGCGCCGCCCGGTCCAAGGACGCGACGTCCTCGCCACGGGACTCGAGCTCCCGGATGCGCCCCTTCAGGGCCGCCATTTCGGATTCGGCCGCGGCCAGGGCCGATTCGGCCCTGCGGGCGAAGTCGGCGTAGGCCTTCTCCGCCTGCTGGAGCCGGAGCGGGTCCTGGAGCATCTTCTCGACCGTCTCGGCGCCGGCGACGCCCTCCGGGCCGCGGTCCTGGAGCGCCCGCAGGCCGGCCCTTATCTCCTCGCAACGGGCCAGTGCGGCCTCGAACTCGGAGAACCTTTTCTCGGCGGGCGCCAGGTCCCCCGAGAGCGCCGCCCGGAGCGGTTCGACGTTGAGCCCGAGCGCGCCCCACTCCCGGAAGCGCTCCTCAAGCCTCCGCCTGAGGGCCGCCCTCCTCATCTCCTCTTCCCGGCGGGACCGCTCCGCCTCCACGCGGGATTCCTCCTCCCGCCGGGCGCGCTCCGCCCTCTCCGCCAGGGCCGCGAGGCCCTTCTCTATCTCCGGGATGGCGTCGACGTCGTCGAGCCTCGACCGGATGGCCGCGATCTCCGCCTCGAGCCCCGGCGCCTCCATCGCGGCGAGCCTCTCCCCCAGCGAGCGGAGCCTGGCGGCGTCCTCCTCGAAGCGGGCGAGCTCCCGCTCCGCCTCGTCCGGCGGAAGCTCCAGCGCCCGCTCGAGCCGCCGGATGGAGAGCCCCTTCTCGAGCCAGCCCATGACGCGCTCCCGCAGGGCCCGCTTCCTCTCGCGGGCCGCCTTCCGGCGGGTGGCCCTCTCGCGGGCGCGCTCGTCGGCCGCCTGCCAGAGCCGGTCGATCTCGGGCCCGACCTCCGAGGGGCTCTCCGCCTCCTCCAGCCGGCGCCGCAGGCGCTCGAGCTCCGGCCCGCCCGCGAAGAGCTCGAGCGCTTCCAGCCGGCGCCGCTGGTGCTCGGCGGCCGACATCCTGGCCCGGAAGAGGACGAACTGTGCCGAGGCGCCGTCGATGTCGCCCTTCAGTGCCTCGAGCAGGTGCCGCACCCGCAGGCCCCTGCGCTCCCAGTCGCCGGCGACCGAGGCAAGCTCCGCCTTCCGCTCGCCCTCCTTCTTGCGGCGGGCTATCCTCGACCGCAGTGCGTCCCGGTACGCCCTCACGAGCGGGAGGTTGTCGGGGTCGCCGAGCATCGAGCGGACGTGCTCGATTTCGGTTTCGTGCCCCTTGGCGTCGAGCACCTCGAGCGACGAGGATTCCCGGGAAAGCTCCTCTATCTCCTTCTCCAGCCGGTCCATCTCCGTCCGCCAGGGGTCCCGGTCGTGGCGGAGCGCGCCCTCGAGCCGGCGCACCGACATCCCGTCCTTTATCCACCCCTGGAGCTTCTCCATGTGCGCGATGTCCGTCATGAGCTCGCGGCCAAGCTCCCGCGCCGCCGACACCGCCTCGGCCTCGGCGGCGGAGCGCAGGGCCGCCACCCTCTCCTCGAGCTCGGGCAGCCGCGAGAAGTCGCGCAGCTCCTTTTGCAGGCGGGCGGCCTCCTCGGCCTGGCGGGAGCGCGAGAGGGGCTCCAGCTGGGCCTGGAGATCGTCGTAGAAGTCCACGTCGAACTGGAACGCCATCACCGCCTTCCGGAGCGCGGGGAGGTCCTTGTCCAGCATGCCCTCCACCTTGGCGGTCGGCAGGCCGGATTTCCTCCAGCCCTCCATCCTCCGCCGGAACTCCGCCCTCTCGGCCGCCTCGGCCCGGGCGCTCTCCTGGTCGGCCCTGAGCGACGAGAGCGCGCCCCGGGCCTCGTCGAGGCGGGAGGTGTCGGAGAGCATCTCGCGCAGCCGGTCGGCCCGGTCCTCGTAGCCCTTCCGGTCCATCGCGGAAAGCTGGGAGAGGAGGGATTCGGCGGCGCGGGCCCGCTCCTCGAAGCGGCCGACCTCGGAGCGGGCCGTCCCGAGGTCGGCCTCCAGCGCCTTCTCGGCCGCCTCCGTCCGGAACCCCTTGTCCCTCCAGGTGGCGAGCCTCTCCGAGAGCGCCCTCCGCTCCAGCACCTCGCGGGAGCCCTTCTCGACCCGGCGCGAGAACGCCGCGAACTCCGATTCGGCCCGCTCCACGCCGTCGACGTCGTTGAGCAGCGGCTCGAGCGCCGCGGCCTCCTCCCGGAAGCCCGAAAGGTCCATCGCCGCCAGCCGGTCCTTCAGCGACAGGAGCCGGCGCGCCCTCGCCTCGAAGTCCGAAAACTGCCGCTCCGCCTCCCCGGCGTCGCCGTCTAGGGCCTTCTCGAGCCGCTCCACCGGCAGGCCGTGGGAGGACCACCAGAACACCTTCTCGGAGAGCTCCGCCCGGCGGCGGCGGTCCTCCTCCCGGCGCGCCCGTTCCTCCTCCTTCAGGCGCCCCTCCTCGGCCCGGAGGCGCTCCACCCCCTTCACCAGGTCGGGGATCCTCTCGACGTCCTTGAGCATCGCCGAAAGCTCCGACCTGCGCCTCTGGAGCGACGGCGCCTCGATGCCGGCCAGGCTCTCGCCGAGCTCCTGGAGCGTCCGGATTTGCACCCGGAAGAGCACCACGGCCTTGCGGGCGCTCTCCATGTCGAGCTCGATTTTCCGCTCGAGCTGGTCGACCGCGAAGCCCTCCCGCCTCCATCGGGCGACGTCCTCGCGGTACTCGCGCCGCTTCTCCTCGCCGGGGCCCTCGCGTGCCCGGCGCTCCACCTCCTCCCGGAGCCGCGCCTGCTCCTGGGAGCGCCTGACGGCTTCCTCGTCCCGGCGGAGCTCCTCGCGCCTCCTCGCCTCCGCCCGGGCCTCCGGCCCGGCCGGCCCGGCCGGCGGGGCCGCGTCCGCCGTCCGGCCGGGGGCCGGCGCCGGGGCGCCGCCCCCCGCGCGGGCGGCGGAGAGCTTCCGGTCCAGCTTCTGCCGGAGCTGGGCGTGCGCCCGCTCGGCCTGCCCGACCCGGCCGACGTCGTGCAGCATCTCCTGGATGGCCGCGGCGTCGGACTCGAAACCGGCAAGGTCCAGGATGCGCAGGTCGTCGCGTATGGTCCGGAGGCGGACGACATCGGCCCCGAAGCGCTCGAACGCCGCCCGTGCGGCCGCCGGGTCGCCCGCGAGCGCCTGCTCGAGGGCGGAGACGTCGAGGCCCTGCGAGCGCCACTCGGAGGCCCTCGACCGAAGCTCCGGCAGGATGCCGGCCTCCGCGCCATTGGCGCGCTCGGGGGCCAGCGCCTCCTCCTTCTCGACCACCCAGTTCCCGCCGGAGTACGCCACGGTCTTCAGCTTGGAGGCCAGGATGGGCCCTCCCAACCGGACCGTGTACCTCCCGCCGGGGGAATCGGAGACCTCGAGCCAGGAGTTGAACGAGAGCCGGATGGCCGCCTTCTCGGGGTCCTTCTCCTCCTCCATGATGAAGAGGCCCGTCATCCTCCGGCGCTTCAGCTTGAGAATGGTCACCTGGACGAAGTTGAACACCGTCTCGATGGCGACCGTCGAGAGGGCGCGGGGGAGTATGTTGACGAACGCCCGGGGCCTTTCGGAGTCGGGCAGGTCGGACAGGCCCATGTTGACCGCCGGGTTGACCGAGGTGAGCTCCCCCGGGAGCCTCATCACCGGCCCTTCGTCCTCGAGGTCATCGACGTTCCTCTCGCGGAAGGTGGCCCAGTCCAGTATCTTGAGCCTCCCGGCCTTCTCGGCCGGCCCGGTGTCGTAGCCCAGCGCGGAGAGCCGGGCGCGGAAATCCCGGGGCGGGTAGGAGATGAGCGCGAGCACGGACTCCCCCGCGGCAAGGCCGTCGCCGATGAAACGGAGGGACACGGCCTCCTTGGCCTCGCCGGCGCCCTCGACCAGCAGGGAGCATCCGCGGGGGATGTCCTCTCCCAGCCATGGGACGGCGCCGGGGAACTGCGCCGCCAGGGCCTCGCCCTTGAGCGCCGCCTCGCCCGTCCCGGCCGCGGCAGTCTTGGCCCCGCCGTTCTCCGGCCCGCCAGCCGACCTCTCCCAGAGCTCCCGCCGGTCGCCGTCCTCCGGCCCGCCCGCCTCCGGCCTCGCCCCGGCGGCGGCGGCGCCCGGCGCGGAATCACCGTGCCCGGCGGCCCCGCCCCGCGGCGCCGGCGGCGGGCTTTCCGGCGCGGGGCCGGGGGGGCCTTCCAGGTTGAGCGCCGGCAAGTGCCGGTTGAGCCCCAGCACCGTGCCCGGAGGCAGGTTCCTCTCGATGTACTGCTGGATGGGCTTCCGGAGGCGCTCCGCCGCGGCCCCCGGCTCGGCGTGCATGTCCACCATCGTCCAGTAAAGCACGCCGATGATGGTCGCCACCGCGATGAGGCCCTCCTCGTCCTCTGGAAAACCCTCCCGGAGCTCCACCCGGCCGTCGGAGAATGAGACCAGCTTCAGCGTGGGCCGCTTCTCTGCATACGTGTCAAGGTGACCCTTCAGACGTTTGCTGGAGACGAGGTCGCCGTTGGCCTCGACGACATGCTGAAGGAGTCCCTGCCAGGTCCTCGCGTTCTCTCCCATCACCCAGGCTCCGGGGCGAGACTATATGGTCCGGATAATGTTTAAATGTTATCGATGAGCAAGTCGCATCGCTAAACGACGTAAAAAAAACACCGGTCCAGGGGGCGTCCCGCGGCCCGGCCAACGGAATGGAAAGGAACCACCCCGGACGGGCGGGCCTGCAGCCGCTCCCGGCCGACGGCACCAATAGCTTAAATCCCCCCAGACCGTTCCGTTCCCCATGGACTTCGGCCTCGTGGCCAGACCGGAGATGGCCCGCTCCCGCGCCACGGCAAGGCAGGTGCTCGGCTTCCTGCGCGGCCAAAGGAGGGTCGGCCGGGTCGTGGTCGAGGAGAGGCTCGCCCGCTCGCTGAAGGTGGAGGGCGTCCCGCTCGGGTCCATCAACGTCGACGTCATAGTCTCCATCGGCGGGGACGGCACGGTGCTCAAGGCGCTGCAGGAGGCGCGGGGGCGCATCTTCGCCGTCAACGCCGGCGTGCTGGGCTTCCTCACCGAGGTTCCCGTCGAGGATGCGCTGGCCGGGCTCCGGCGCGTGGTCGAGGGCCGCTACATCGTCGAGAAGCGCCTCCGCCTCAAGACGGTCATCCGGGGCCGGCGGCTCTACGATTCGACCAACGAGGCGGTCCTCCACACCGCCACCACCTCGAAGATGCGCCACTACCGGATGCTGCTTTCGGGCCAGAAGGTGGAGGACGTGCGCGCCGACGGCATCATCGTCGCCACCCCGACCGGCTCCACGTGCTACGCCATGAGCGCCGGCGGGCCGATAATCGACCCGCGCCTGCGGGGATTCGTCATCGTCCCGCTCGCCCCGTTCAAGCTCTCGGCGCGGGCGGTGGTGGTCCCGTCCAACCGCAAGCTCACGGTGTGCCTCATGGACGACAAGCCGTCAAAGCTCGTGCTCGACGGGCAGGTGGAGGAGACCCTCGCGCCCGGCACGACGGTCGAGTTCTCCGCCTCCGAGAGGCCGGCCGAGTTCATCCGCTTCCGCTCCGATTTCTACGAAAACCTCAGGCAGAAACTGCTCAACGACCCGTTCGTGGAGCGGTGAGGGGCGGCCGGGGGTCGGACCATGGGGCGGGCACGATGAGGGTGGCGGGCTTCAAGGGGCTGCGGACCGGGAAGCAGAAGGACAGGGAGCGCGCCGGGAAGGGCGAGGTCCCCGTCACGAAGATCAAGCGCCCCGTGCTGGAGCTCATAATGGCGGCGGCCCGGGAGAATTATCCCAACGAGTGGTCCGGCCAGCTGCGCGCCCGAAACGGCGTCGTCTTCGAGCTGACGATGCTCCCCGGCACGTTCGTCGGGCGGGACAACGCCCTCGTCAACCTGTGGATGATGCCGATAGACTACTCGGTCGTCGGCTCGGTCCACAGCCACCCTTCGGGGAACATCAGCCCGTCGGGGGCGGACCTTGAGTTCTTCTCGAAGTTCGGCACCGTCCACATCATCGCCGGCCGGCCCTACAACCTCCGGAGCTGGCAGGCCTACGACTGGAACGGCGAGCCGGTCGACCTTGAAATCGTCGACTGAGCGGGAAGCGGGCGGAACGGACGGGCGGGAAGCGGGAAGGGTGAAACGGGAAGGCGCGCCCGCCCTCTTCCCGCCGCACCCTTCCCGCTTCCCGCTCGTCGTCAGTAGACGTCCAGCTCCGCGAGCATCTCCTCGGCCTTCTCCAGGTATTTTCCGGCCTTTTCGGTCTTGCCGGTGCGGTTGAACGAGGCGGCCAGGTCCAGCGTGCTCTGGAGGGCGGAGACGTCCTTGTCCATCGCGGTGAGCACCACGATGCGCTTCCGGACGGCGGCCACCCTCTCCGCGAAATCCGCCGGCGCGGCCGCCGCGGGGGCCTCGGCCTCCGGGGCCGGCGCGACCGCCGCCTCCCCGAGCTTCGCGCCGCAGGCCGGGCAGACCTTCCAGCCCGGCTCCAGGGCCTCGCCGCACGAGGGGCAGGCGGACCCGGCCGGCGCGGCGGCCGGTCCGGCGGGAGGGATCATCGGCGCTGGCGGCGGCGCCTCCCGGACGGCCTGCGTCGCCTCCGCCGCCGAAGCCGCCTCATCGGCGGCCTGTTTGGCCGCGGGGGTTGCAGGCGGGGGCGCTGCCCCGTCAGTGGAGGGCGCTTCCGGCACCGCGGGCGCCCGGGGCGGCTCCGCCTCCGGAGGCTCCTGCGCCGCGCCGGCCCCGGCGTCCGGCGCCGGGGCGGCTGGCTCCGCCTCCCCGGCCGGGCCGGTAGCGGCGGGCGCCGGCGCGGGGGCGGGCGGCGCGGGCGGCGGCGCCGTCGTCAGCGCGGCCAGGGCCGCCTCCGGGGTGAGCGTGCCCCCGGCGGTCCTCACCGGGGCCGGCCCGCGGGCCTTCCTCCGCCGGGACATGACCACCCAGGCGACGGCCGACAGGGCCAATACCGCGACGAACGCGCCCGCGGCGCCCGCCAGCCAGCCGGGGGTGCCGGCGTCCGCCGGCGGGGGCCGGGCTTTCACCGTGACGGTCTTCTCGGATTCGCTCCCGGGCGGTATGACCACGGAGGAGGTGGGCTCTATCACGGCCCGCAGCGTGTGGTCGCCCTTGACGGCGGTCCAGGTGAACATCACCTCGTCGCGCTCCTGCGCCGCCAGGACGGGCAGGCTGAGGGTCGCCACCGGGATGTTGTCGACCAGAAGCTTCACACGCACGTCCCGGGCGTCGGCGTCCCCGGTGTTGGAGAGCCGGACGGTGATGTTCACCGGCCGGTCCTCGCGGATGCCGGCCGGCGACACCAGGATGTCCGTCACCCAGAGCACCGCCGCCTGTATGTTGATATGGACGAACGCCGACGAGGCCGAGGTGCGGTCGCGGACGGTGAGCCGGATGGTGTAGGGGCCGGTCTTGTCGTACTTGTGGGAGCCCGAGGGCCCGCTGCCCGTCTTGCCGTCGCCGAAGTCCCAGGTGTACTGCAATGAACCGTTGTCGGCCGAATCGAGGTCGTAGCTCCGGTCGCCCCGGACCCTCACTGTCTCGCCCAGCCCGAAGTTCGACCCGTCCGCGGGGGCGTCGATTTGCGCAACGGGGAGCCGGTTCACCTCCTCGACCGCAAGCTCCCAGGAGCGCTCCGCGGAGAGGCCGAAGGGGTCCCGCACCACGACCTTCACCGTGTAGGGCGACCCCTCCGAGGAGAACGGCCCCTCGAAGCTGGCGTTGAACGTGAACGAGCTGCTGTTGGAGTCGGGGATGGGCGTGGTGTCGACGTACCACTGCGTGGCGAGAGGCTCCATGTCCGGGTCGAACCTGACCACGTTGAACTTGAGCTCCGAGCCCTCCTTGACGGACAATTCGGACTGGGAGGGCGCCGACGAGGTGATGGCCGGCGGGCGGTCGACGTTGGTGACGAGCACGGCCCAGGTCCTCTCCGCAACCCCGCCCCCGCGGTCGGTGAGGACCGCCTTGAGCTCGTGGGGCCCGCTGGAGTTGTAGTCGGGCTGCCAGGTGACCGTGCCCTTGTTCCTCGTTCCGGGAAGCGATTCGTTGTCGGCGTACCACTGCGCCGTGATGTTGTCCCCGTCGGGGTCGAGGTACTCGATGCGGAACTGGAGCGAGCCGGTCTCGGGGATGGAGAGCTGGTCGACGTCCGGTTCGATGAATGTGAAAAGCGGGACGCGGTTTCTGTTCTGGACGGTCACCATCCAGCTTTGCACCGTCGGCTCGGGGGAGCCGCCGTCGTAGGTGTCCTGGATCGACACATTGACGTAATACACGCCGGCCGAGGCCGGCCCGTCGTAGCTGGTGCTGAATGTGTAGTTGCTTTCGGGGAATGCGAGCCCGGTCCTCACGCGCTTGCCGTCCAGCGTCCAGTTGACCCAGATGGATTCGCCCACGCTCTGGTTCATGTTGTCGTCCCGGATGACGACCTCGAAGGTGATGGCCTCGGTCTCGTTGACCACGGGGTCCAGGAGGGGCCGGCGCGAGGCAATCGCCGGAGCGACGTTCTTCTCTTTCACGTGGAAAACGACCGTGGCGTTGTCTTCGTGGCCGTCCGCGTCGGTGACCTGGAGGGTGGCGGTGTGCCTCCCGGTGGTCGCGAAGCCGTGGGAGGCGAGCCGGGTGTCGGCCGCGGCGCCGTCGTCGAAGCTCCAGTGGTAGCGCAGGCTGGAGTACTCGTCGTCCGTCGAATCCGAGCCGTCGAACTCTATCTCGTCGCCCTTGTAGTAGAAATTGTTGGCGACCGGCGAGCGGATCACCGCCACCGGGCCCTGGGTCAGGGCGAACCGGGCGAAGGGCCCCCCGTAGCCGGAGTAGTTGGCCGGCAGCTGGTAGGAGCTGCCGCTCTGGTCCGAGACCCGGAGGTTGAGCCCGAACTCGTCGTCCTCCCCGAGGCCCATGTTCCGGTTGTAGTCGGTGGAGTACTCGTAGAACCGGTGGGCCGAGAACCCGGAGTCCATCTCGTCCCCGCTCTCGTACCCGCCGGACACGCGCCAGAGCTGGACCGTGGCGCACCAAAGGTTCATCCATCCGGCCTCGTTCGGGCCGGCGTCCCGTATCTGCGCCCAGCGGTCCACGCACGGCCCTCCCCAGATCGGCCTGGGATAGACGACCCCCGCTTCCGTGCCGTTGGGGTCCGTGTTCTCGTAGGTGACCTTCCCGTCGTTGTCGCCGTCGAGCGCTATCTCGAGTATGCCGTTGTCGGCTGAGTTCTGGTCGGAGAAGACCTCTATTCCGATGAAGAGCCGGGTGGACGACCCGGAGACCGCGGTGTACATGATGTACATCACGCACCTGCCCATCCCGTTGGAAATGTCGTAGACCCGTCCCTTCTGCCAGGCGGCGGAATCCCACACGCCGTCGATGTTCGGGGTGCCCACGGTCTTGTTCATGTAAAGGACCGTCCCGGCGCGCGGCCCGCCCTCCCGTGGCGAAACCGAGGCCTCGTCCCCCGTTCCCGAGGCGGCCGGCAGGGCCCCGTTCCCCGCGATGAGCAGGCCCAGAATAAGCACGGCGGCCGCGCGCAGTTTCGCCATCACGATATTAAACGTGACCATCGTATATAGGTATTATGGTGCCATTATAAATCATTCGAGCGTCAGGAGGGTTTCGGCCACGTTCTTGGCCTTTCGGACATACCGTTCGCCCTTGTCGTAGTTGCCGCTGCGGGTGAAGCCCACGGCGAGCTCCAGCAGGTTGCGCGCCTTGCGGACGTCGAGGTCCCGGCGCCCCGCCTCGTCGAGCAGCCGGTCCACCTCCTCGATCTGGGCGAGCACGCCCTTCTCCCGGAGCGCCGGCGGTATCTCGGGGGCGCTCCTCTCGGGGCGGGAGAATCCCCTCCGCACCTTCATGGCCTCCCGGGGGTCCCGGAGCCTGGCGTCGCAGAACGGGCACACGCTCCAGGCGGGCAGCACCTCCCGGCCGCAGGAGGGGCAGTTGCCCGACCCGGCGTCCGGCCCGCCGTCGACCGGACTGTTGCAGGCGGGGCACACCCTCCAGGCCGGCTCCAGCGGTTCGCCGCATCCGGGGCAGGGCCGGCCCTCCTGCCAGGCAGGCTGTCCGCTGGTGATGGAGGTCCTGCCGCAGGCCGGGCAGTCCTCCCGGCCGGGGTCCAGCCTCTCCCCGCAGGATCGGCATCTTCCGGCGGCCGGGCCAGGCGCCCCGTCGGCGGCTCCCGGGGGCCGTCCGGCCGTCGCGGCCGGGTCCGCCGCCGATGCCACGCCGGCCCCCGGCGGGCCGGCCCCGCTTCCCGCCGGTATCACCCTCGGGCGGGGGCGGTCCATTATCATGGCCGGGATGAGCACCGCCTCCTCCATGCTGGCCGTGTACCTCCCGTCCTTGAAAAGCAGCGTGGCCTTCCGGAATGCCTTCTCGGCCGCCAGGGTGTTCTTCCCGGCCTCTATCGCGTTGGCGATGGTCTCCTCGCACCTTGAAATGAGCCGCTGGCTCTCCTCGAAGTCGGCTTCCTGCTCGCGGGCCGCCGCCTCCGCCTGGGCCGAAAGGCGCGCCGCGTCCTTCCAGGCGCTGACGGCGAGCGCCGAGCGCGCCTGGAACAGGTAGCGCTCCGCCGGGAGCATGTCGACCTCCCTGGTCTTCAGCGACGAGACCAGGCTTCCCACTTCCGTGACGAACCGCGCGGATTCATGCTCATCGCAGTACATGCCCGGCCCCGCGGAGGGCTTCTTGCAGTCCGGGCAGACCGCGGATTCGGCCTCCGGCGTTTTTTCCTGCGGGGGCGCCGGGGCCGCGGCCCCGGGCGCCGGGGGCTCCGCCCTGCGCCCCGGCACGTGGATGCCCACCCGCTGGCCCGTGTAGTCAGATCTGCGTGGGCGGGGCCTCTGTGGCGCCCCATCGATCTTCTTCTTTCCGGGAGGCTTCCCGCGCGCCGATGATCCCCCGCCGGTCCCATCGGGCGGCGGAGGTTCCGCGGCCCCGCCGGAAGCCGCCGCATCGGCGGGCGCAGGACCGGCCGCCTTCTTCTGGCGCGAGAGGAAATCGAAGAGCCCGGCGAGCGCGCAGGACGCCGCGGCTGCCAGCAGGCCCTCCGCGCCGGGCAGAGCGACCAGGACCGCCGGAATGGCGAGCGCCTCCGCGGCCCGGCAGGCGGGCCGGCGACGCGCCATTGCGCGGGATGGTGGCGGCGCATTTTCCTGGGACGGCATTCCATCCGAAGAATCGCCTGCTGCGAATATAGGGTTTGTGGTGCCGGCAGAACGGACCGCGAAGTGGAGGCCCGGCGGATGAGCCTTCCCCGGTGCCGCAGGCTCTTGCCGGCCTGCGCCATCGTCCCTTGCCCCTTGCGCCTTGCCCCTTGCGCCTTGCCCCTTGCCCCTTGCGCCCTGCGCCTTGCCCCTTGCCCCTTGCGCCCTGCGCCTTGTTCCTTTATTCCTTAAACCCATCCCATTAATGTTAAATAATTTGCACGGCGTTGCGTATCCCGCGCCGGGCGGGGCCGGGGCATTGGAATCGGAGGGGAGCTCATGAACGGGGACCGGGTCCAGACATTCATCAAGGGATTCGACGACCATCTCGAGGGGGGCATCCCGCGGGGGCACGTGGTGCTGCTCTCGGGCACGCCGGGGACGATGAAGTCCACGGTGGCCTGGAACCTGCTCTGGAACAATGCCCGGCAGCGCGGCCTTCGGGGCCTCTACCTCTCGCTCGAGCAGAACGAGCGCTCGCTCCTGGACCAGATGGGGAAGTTCGGGATGGGCCCGAAGGGCCTCGAGGACAAGCTCTCCATAATCGACCTCGGGACCATCCGTGCGGAGATGGCCCGGGCCGAGATAATATCCGACAAGGAGAACTGGGCCAACGTGGTCAAGGGGCTGGTCGGCGACGCCAAGGAGCAGAAGGGCCTGGACATGATGGTCCTCGACAGCCTCGAGGCCTACGAACTGCTGTTCGAGCGCGCCATAACCCGAAACGAGATGTTCCAGTTCTTCGAGTGGCTGCGGCAGCTTGGCATCACGGTCTTCATCATCGCCGAGATGTCCCCCGACTCCCAGAAGTACTCGAAGTACGACGAGGGCTTCCTCGCCGACGGCATACTGCACCTCAAGCTCGCCGAGGTGAGCGACGTCGACGTCCAGCGGCGCATCCGGTGCGTCAAGATGAGGGGGACGCGGCACTCGCCGGGCTTCTTCAACCTGCTGGTCGACGGGCAGACGCTCGCGATAACCAAGACCATCCTCGAGTGAGGCTGGCGTCGCTATGCGCTTCGAGATGGTGCTCATGGCCGGCCCGGCGGTCACGGAGCCGGAGCACCTCCACGAGGCGGCCATCCCGTTCCTCAACAGCATCGGCTACATGCCCGCCGGCTACGACCCGCGCACCGGCGTCGAGACCGTCCTCGAGAGCGTCCCCTACCGGCTCTTCACCGAGTGCTTCCTGGGCTCCCTGGACACCGTGTGGAGCGTGGGCGAGATCGCCCGGACCCTGCACACCTCCATACCGACGGTCTACCGCCACCTCGACAAGCTCTCGGCCCTCGACATCCTGGGCCAGGGGGGCCTCCAGAACGACGAATCGCGCAAGGGGTACTTCATCCGCTACCACGACCTCTCGGCGGCCTGGCGCTTCACGGAGGTCAATCTGGAGCTCTCGCTTTCGGCCTACCGCCGGGCGGTGGACGCCATACAGAAGGGAGCGGCGCCGTCCAGGAGGGCGCCCGAGAAGGAGCCGCCCCGCGCCTTCGGCGCCGAGGGCGATTTTAGCCTGCGCGTGACCAACTGCCCGTTCCATTTCGATGACAAGTGGGAAAGGCTCGCCGTCGAGCTCTTTTCGGCCGTCGATTACCTTTCCGAGGGCGGGGAGCCCGACCGCCGGAAGGCGTCCTCGGGAGTCCCCTTCCGCCTGCTGGCCGAGTGCCTCCTTCGCCGGCCCGACCAGGGCTGGACTATCGACGAGCTTTCGGGACGGCTCGGGACCACGAAGCCCACGGTCTACCGCTACCTGCACAAGCTGGGCCGGCTGGGCGTCCTGGAAAAGAGCGCCCCCGGTCCGGAGGGCGAAGCCGGGGCGGAGGCCGGCGAGGGAGCGGCCGCCCAGCCGGCGGGCTCCCCCCGGAAGAGGCGCTACCGCATCCGGCGCGGCAACCTCTCCAAGGCCTGGAACGCCACCGAGTGGCACGCCCGCGCCGTGATGAAGAGCTACCGCCGGACGGTCGACTGCCTTTCCGGGTTCGGAAGGCGGGGGGAGGGTTGAGCATGGCGAAGAAGGCGGAGGCGGTCAGCCTGACGCCCGGCTCGAGGTACGTCGTCACCTCGCTCGGGAACCGGGACCGGGTCATGGTCTCGAAAGGCATATTCCGCGGCTATACCGTGGTCGGCAACGTCGACGGCGTGTGCATCGAGCTCGACGGGAGCCACAGGGGCCTCGGAGGAAAAATCCGCGTCCTGCCCTCGCACATGATACTTTCGATAGACATCATCGACGCCGTCCGGCCCAAGCCTCAGGCGCCTGAGGAGAACGTCGGGCATTACTATCGTTAGGGACGAGCGTGCAGCGTACAGCGGGCAGAGGGCAGAGGAAAACGGACGAGCGTACAGCGTACCGGGTACGGCGTACGGCAGCCACGGTTTTTCTGCACGCTGTCCGCTGTGCGCTGTCCGCTTTCCCGGAGCGACAATGGCAACGATAATCCGCGGCAGCCTGGAGCACCGAATCGTCGAGTACGCTTCGCAACATTACCCGCTTGCGGCCGACGAGCTCGCCCGGGCGCTCCACGTCTCGGAGAGGGTGCTTCTCTCGGAGCTCCGCCGGATGGGGAGCCGGGGCCTCGTCGAGCTGGACGTGCTCCCGGACAAGGTATTCGTGCGCCTTCTCGCAGCGCCGGCCCGCCCGGGAGGCGGCACGGGCGCCGGCGGGGAGGTTCGGGGCTCCGAAACCAGCCGCAAAAAAGAAGGGAAAGGCGGGGACGACCCCGCCTGCCGCTGACGGATGGGCCGCGGCTACATCACCACGAACAGGGGCGCCAGGACCAGCGTTATCGTGCTCAGGAGCTTGATGAGCACGTGGAGCGAGGGCCCGGCGGTGTCCTTGAACGGGTCGCCGACGGTGTCCCCGACGACCGCGGCCTTGTGCATGTCCGAGGTCTTGCCGTAGATTATCATGTCGTCGGGGGACTCGCGGGCCTTCTTCATCAGGTCCTCGAATATCTCGGGGGAGCGCGCCTTGAGACCGGCGAGGAGCTGGGGGTTCTCCCGGAGCTGCTTGGCCCGTATCTTGCCGAACTCCTCGACGAACTTCTTGGCGTTGTCCCAGGCCCCGCCGCCGTTGTTGAGCAGGAGCGCCAGGAGGAAGCCGGTGATGGTCCCGACCATGAGGGTGCCGCCGAGCGCCTCGGCCCGGAGCAGGAAGCCGACCCCGATAGGCAAGGCCACCGCCAGCACTCCCGGCACTATCATGTTCTTCAGGGCGCTCTCGGTGACTATGCTCACGGCCTGGCCGTAGTCGGGCTTCTCCTCGAACGTCATTATGCCCGGGTGCTCCTTGAACTGCCGGCGCACCTCGACTATGACGGCCGTGGCGGCCTTCCCGACGGCCTTGATGGCAAATGCCGAGAACAGGAACACGAGCATCGCCCCCAGCATCGCGCCGATGAAGACGTCGACCTTGTCCAGGGATATGTGGGTCAGGTGCGCGGCCTCGAGGTAGGCGGAGAACAGCAGGAACGCGGCCAGCGCCGCCGAGCCGACGGCGTATCCCTTGGTCAGCGCCTTCGTCGTGTTGCCCACGGCGTCGAGCCGGTCGACCTTCATCCGTATGGCCTCGGGCTGGCGGGACATCTCGGTGATGCCGCCGGCGTTGTCCGCTATCGGCCCGAAGGTGTCCATCGCCAGGATGTAGGCGCACACCGACAGCATGCCCATCGTGGCGATGGCAGTGCCGTAGAACCCGCCCGCCAGCGTGCTCACCCCGAGGTCCCCGGCCCCCAGCTCGCCCAGCTTGAAGGCGCCGAAGAGGGCAGCCGAGACGACGAGGACCGGTATGGCCGTGCACTCCATGCCGACCGCTATGCCGGAGATGATGGTGGTCGCCGGGCCTGTTTCGGAGGATTTGGCTATCTCCTGCACCGGCCGGTACTTGGATTCAGTATAGTACTGCGTGATGTAGACGAAGGCCCACGAGGTCAGGATGCCGATGAGCCCGGCGGCGAAGTACCAGGTCCAGGCGTCGCGAAGCATCTGCTGGGTGGCAAAGCCGAAGCCGATTATCGCAAGCACGGAGGTCACCATGTACCCGCGGTTGAGCGCGGCCATCGGGTCGCCGTCCTCGCGGGTGCTCACGACCATGACGCCTATGATGGTGGCCAGGAGGCCGAACGAGCGCGCCACGAGCGGGAACATGATGCCGTTGATGCCCAGGACGGGGTACAGAGCTATCCCCAGCACCATCGCCCCGATGTTCTCGGCGGCGGTGGACTCGAAAAGGTCGGCCCCGCGGCCGGCGCAGTCGCCGACATTGTCGCCCACGAGGTCGGCGATCACGGCGGCGTTGCGCGGGTCGTCCTCGGGGATGTCCTTCTCGACCTTGCCCACGAGGTCGGCGCCGACATCGGCCGCCTTCGTGTAGATGCCGCCCCCGAGCTGGGCGAAGAGCGCCACGAACGAGGCGCCGAAGCCGAAGCCGACGATGAGCAGCGGGGTCGCCCGCGGGTCGCCGCCGATGATTCCGTAGCCGTAGTAGATGCCGGCGACGCCGAGGAGCGACATCGCCACGACCGAGAATCCGGAGACAGCCCCGCCCCGGAGCGCCACCTTGATGGCCAGGTCCAGGCTCGTGCGGGCGGCCGAGGCCGTCCGTATGTTGGACCTTATCGAGACCATCATGCCGATGTAGCCGGCTATCGACGAGCAGGCGGCGCCCAGCACGAACGCCACGGCCGTCATCCAGCCCTCCCGCAGGTTTCCGGTGAAAACGAATATCAGCACGAAGAACAGGGCGGCCACGATGCCCGCGATCACCCATATCCACTTGTACTGGGTCCGCAGGAACGCCTCGGCGCCCTCTTTGATGGCGTCCGATATCTTGCGCATCTCCGATGTGCCGGTGTCCTGCTTGAGCACCCACCAGGTCATGATGCCGGCGAACGCCAGCCCGATGATGCCGGCTGCCGGGACGATGATGACCAGCGAGGACTCGGCCGGGGCCGATTTGACCTCGAGGCTCCGCACAACCGTGTCGCTTATCTCGCCCGTGACATTGACCACGAGCTCGTGCTCGCCGTCGGAGGGTTTCCATTCATAGGTCTTGTCCCAGACGCCGTTGGCGTCGACGGTCTGGAGCGCCCAGGAGGCGTTCAGCCCGGGGTCGTTTTGGTCCATCAGCGTGACATTGATGACGCGGGAGTTGTCGTTGGAGTTGTGGACGATGATGTTTACCTTCACCGTGTCCCTGCTGACGGGGGTCTCGACCAGGATATCCCCCGTGGGAGCCTTCACCTTGAGCTTCACCTCGACAAACGAGTTGCCGGCGCCCTCGCCCAGCGCGGCGAGCGGGACCGCTATCAGCACAACAAGCGCGAGAAGGCCCAGGGCAGCCGTAGACCTAGATGCACCCATCATATCACCCAACGGGGGCCGGATTGGATGTCCCGTAGATAAGAATTTGCGTCACCATGAGAATGATGCGCAAGGCGTGAAGAACAAAGGGACGTAAGGGACGTAAGGGACGTTTGGTGCTATGGGTTGGAAGGGATGTAAGGGTCTGCGCGATTTGTGAGATGGGCGGATGACTGCGAGGCGCGGCCCGTCCGTCTACACCAATTGCACAGCCCCTTACGTCACTTACGTCCCTTTGAACAAACCGGACCGAACGTCCCTTACGTTCGTTCATCACGCCGTGCCACGTTCTTTCAACACAGGGAGCAGGGCCGGGTGTACCAGGTACATGTCCCGCCGGCCCGGATATTCCAGCACCGCGCCGCTGTCCAGGAGCGAGCCGAGCAGCGCGTCGGGCACGATGTTGCGGTCGCGGAAGACCTGCCCCAGCTTCTGCCACTCCTCGGCCGAAAGGAACCGCTTCATCTCGAGGCGGTGGTCCTCGAGGACGGCATCCACCACGCCGATGTCGATGCGGGACTTGCCCTTCATCGAGGCGCGCAGGCAGCAGTTGCCGGCGAAGCGCACGAGGTCGCCCGGGTTGCCCCCGGAGTTCAGGAGCAGAAGGTCCAGGGCGGCGCCGTCCAGGAGCTCCCGGCCGAGGCGGCGCTCCAAGATGTCCCGGAGGTCCAGGACGCCGCCGCTCCGCAGGGAGAGGGCCGCCTGGCCCGTCTCGGAGAGCGGCTGGACGGCGATGAGGTCGAACGCCTGGCGCAGGGAGCGGAACTCGCCGGAGTGAAGCACTGGGAAGGGCACCGTGAAGATGCACTTGAACTGGAACTCGAGAACGCCGGATTCGAGCAGGAAGGGCACGGCGGCCTCCTTGCCCAACCTCTCCAGGCCGTCGACCATGAGCAGGACCTCGCGCCCGATGCGGGCGCGGGCGTCCGAGGCGAGCTCGCAGAGCTTCTGGACCAGCTCCTCGCGTCGCGCCTCCAGCGCGGCCGCGAGCTCCGGGCGCGAATCCCGCTTTTTGAGCCGGTCGGAGAGCCTGGAGAATTGCTCCGCGAGGCCCGGAAGGTCGGGCTTTTCGTCGCCCGGGACCTTGAGCGCCTCCTTGAACCAGCCGGAAAGCGATCTGGCCGCGGATTCGGAAACGGTGGCCCCGCCGGCGGCCAGGCCGCGGCACATCCCGGCGCCGATGGCGCACAGGATGTCCGGCGTGCCGGCGCGGTCGGCGGGCAGTTCGAGCGGGACGTACAGCGGTAGCATCTCGGAGCGGGTGTCCTGCACCATGCGGAGAAGCTCGACGGTCTTGCCCGAGCCCCTCTGCCCGGCGAACAGCGCCTTCACCGGCCGGCGGTCGATGCGCATCCGCTCGGTGAGCTCCAGTGAGGCGCCGTTCTCCCGGGCGACGTAGTACTTGAGGAAGGCACCCTCGCTCCGGAGGTCCTCCCCGCACGCCTGGAACGCTTCCTGAAGGCTCGGCCCCGCCATGAGTTTCTCTCCTTCCGTTGGAATGGCTTGCGTTGAGATAAAGATTGCGCGGTGGCGGCCGCAATCCGTGAACCGTGAGCCGTGAGCCGGGGACCGTGAGCCGTGAGCTGTGAACCGTGAACCGGGGACCGAGAGCCGGGGACCGAGAGCCGGGGAGAATGAGCCGGGGCCAAGCCTCCGTCCCGGCTCACGGCCCACGGCTCACGGCTCACGGCTCACGGAGCGCTTCAAGCCCGCTCCAGCGCGCTGTGCACCTCGAGCAGCGACGGTACGGTGCGGTCGGCGGCCGGCTCTCCGGGGGCCGGCGCCCTCCCGCTCCGGTTGAGCCAGACGGTCAGCATGCCCACCGAGGCCGCGCCGGGAATGTCCGTTTCCGGGGAATCGCCGACATAGGCCGTCTCGGCCGGCTTCCGGCCGAACGCCTTGAGCGCGAAGCGGAATATCCGCCCGCCGGGCTTGTAGGAGCGCGCCGTCTCGGACGTTATGACCTGCTCGAACTCGAGGCCTTCCCGGCGGAAGATGTCCAGGAGCGGATAGTTGTCGGCGTTGGAGACGACGCCGAGCACATAATGCTCCCGCAGCCGCTCGAGGGCCGGCCGGACATCGGCGAACGGCCGGCACCGCCGGGTCAGCTCCACCCAGAGCTCCACGCCGGATTCGGCGTCGCCGTCGATGCCGAAGTGCGAAAACGTCTCGCGCAGGCTCTTGACGTTCAGTCCGCCCTGGTCGACGAAGCGCCCGGAGGTGCGGGAGGCCTCCTCGAACAGGTTCCGCCGCTCCCTCCCGTCCCAGTAGGCGTGGAACTCCGACGGCGGAACGGCGGAGCGCTCCCGGGCCAGGATCTTCTCGACGGTGGCCTCGTGCGCCCGGTCCAGGTCTATCAGCGTGTTGTAGGCGTCGATGAGGACGAGCCCCACACCGCTCATGCCCTACCGCCAGCCAGACCGCGCTTGAACCGATCGATGGCTTCCACCGGGCCGGGGTCGATCCCGCGCCGAAACGCCAGGTAGACGGAGGCCAGGTCCCCGACATACACCGAGGACAAAAGCCTCGCCGGCGCTCCCCGCCCCCGGGAGCGCACCTCGATGACGCGCCCGGCCCGCCCCAGCCCAAGCCGGCGCAGGAGCTCCCAGCGCCGGGCCGAGCGCCGGTCCTCACGCGCGTCCCGCAGCAGGACCACCGCGCTCCTGGCGGCCTCCGGGTCCTCCAACCAGGCGGCCAGGTCGTTGTGGGCAAGCTCGGGCAGGACGCCGCCGCGGGAGAGCACCTTGGCGTTCTCGGCGAGCTGGGCCCTCCATCGCCGGCCTGCCGGCGCCAGGAACGGGCCGCTCAGGACCGCCGGGCTCCTCCCGCGGAGGGCAAGTGCGACCGCCCGGGCGGCGTTCGCCGGCGCCGCCCTTTCCGGCGCGAGGTCCGCCCGCATGCGCGAGAGCACCCCCGCCGCCTCGCCGGCATCGGCGGCGAAGCGCCCGGCCCCGAGGTCCTCCAGCACACCGAGCATGGGCATGAGCAGGAACGCCAGCGCCTCCCTCGGCCGGAATCCCGCGGGCAGCATGACATGGCGCCGGCCCCCGTCAAGCCGCGCCAGCCTCCCCCCGGACGAGAGCGTCACCACGCGGCACCCGCGCCTTCGGGCGGAGCGGCAGGCGGCCAGCGTTTCCTCCGTCTCGCCGGAGTAGCTCGCGGCGAAGACCAGCGTCTCGGGCCCGACGTGGGCCGGGAGGGCGCCGTCCCGGTTGACCAGCACCGGAGGGTCCCCCCTATCCAGCAGGATGGACGAGAGCAGGTCGCCGCCGATGGCGGAGCCCCCCATGCCCAGCACGGCCACGGCGGACGGCGGGCCGCCCCCGACCAAAGGCCGCGGCAGGCGCCAGCCGGCCGCGACCTGCCGGGGCAGGTCCAGCACCGTGTCAAGCATCCCGGAAGGGTCCAGCAGGCGCAGACGGGCGCGCGAAAGGCCGCCGGTCATTGCGGGCAATCCCCCTTGAGGACCGCGCGGGAGATTCCCCCGCTCAACCCTGTCCCACCTGTACCGTGGCCCCGCACCAGGGGCAGGTCACGTTCGACACGGAGCCGGTGCTCTGGATGGCAAAGACGCGGTTGCAGACGGGGCAAAGGTTCTTCTGGAGGCGGCCGGTCGAGGCCGGCGAGAGCTCGGGGGCCAGGGCCGGGGCGCGCGCCGGCTGGACGGGCGCGGCCGGCGCGGGCGCGCCCGGGGCCGGGGCGAAGGTCGCCGCGCCGGCGGCCGGCCCGAGGGCCCGCTCCCCGAGCTCCATCGCCGCGCCGTAGTCCCCGGCCTCGAAGGCCTTTCTCGCCCTCTCGGCGGCGTCCGCCCTTTCGGCCGGAAGCGCGCCCGTGTTCGCCATCCGCGGGAGCGTCTGCCGGATCTCCTCGAGCAGGACCAGGCTTCGGGAGTGCATCTGGGCGACGTCCCGGGCCCGGGTTTCGGACTTGGCCGCAAGCTCCCGGGCGAGCGGGTAGTCCCCGGCGCCGAAGGTGGCCTGGGCCTGGCGCAAAAGCTCCTCGGCCTGGCCCGGGATTATCCTCGCACTCCGCAGCTCGTCCAGCCTCTTCTGGCCGGAGCCGATGGCCTCCCAGGCGGCCTCCTTGGGGCGGTTCGCAGGCGCCGCGGGGCTCCTGGTCCCCTCGGGCGCCGGCACGGCCCCCGGCTTGAGCTCCACCGGCTGGGCCGACGGCTGGAGGCGCCTCAACGCCGGGATCGCGTCCATCGAGGGCGAAATGGGCCTCCTCTCCGTTTCCGCTCCGGCGGTCCTCGCCGGGGCCTCCCTCCCGCGCTCGCCCAGGGCCGCCTCGCGCTCCTCGACCGCCTTCAGCCGGGCGGCGTACTCGTCCTCCTTCCTGCGGGCCACCTTGTCGAGCTCCTTGAGGGCGCGCGCCGTCTTGAGGAGCTCCTCCTTGCTGGACAGGTACTTGCGGTTCTCGGATTCGAACCTCTCCTGGGCCGCCTCGAGCGATTTGACCTCCTCGACCAGCTTCTCGCGGGAACGGGCGAGCTGGCCTTTCTCGGCCTCGAGGCGCGTCTGCTGGTCCATGAGGGCCGCCTTTTCCTCCGCCAGCCGGCCCTCGGAGAGCTTGACGGCCGCCTTCTCGTCCTCGAGGAGCTGGCGGTTCTGCTCGAGCTCCCTTATAGTCTCGTCGAAGGCCCGCCTCTCCGCCGACAGCCGGGCCCGCTCCTCGTCGAGCTCGGTCTTCTCCGCCTCCAGGAGCGCCACGGGGGGCGCTATCGGCTGCTCGGGCCGCCTCTCGCCGGCGGCGCGGCGCAGCTCGGAGACCTCGGCGTGGAGGCGGTCGAGTTCGTCGTCGCGCGAGGCGAGCTCATCCCGGAAGGCGGCCTCCATCTCCTCCTTCTCCGCAAGCTGCCTGCGGAGCGCCTCCGCCATTCCGTCGGGTTCCAGTCCGGCCGCGGGCTTCTGGCCATCCGCGGGCGGGGGGGCCGCCGTGCGCGCCTGCGCAAGCTCCCGGCGGGCGGCCCCGAGCTCCGATTCAAGCTCGGAGAGCCTGAGGCGGGCCGACTCCGCGGAGACCTCGGCCAGGTCCTTCTCGTCCCGGGCGCGCAGGGCCTGCGTCTCCTTCTCCCGGAGGGCGCGGTCGAGCTCGGCCAGGCGCCGGTTCTGCGCCTCCACGGTGGCCTCGAGCCGGCCGGCGAGCTCCCGGTCCCTGCCGGCGTCGGCGGCCTGCCCTTCCCTGCCGGCCAGCTCAGCCTCGAGCTCCTTCACGCGCCGGGCGAGCGAGGCCATATCCCCGGCCTCCGCCTCCCTGGCCGCCTTCCGCCGGTCCTCGGCCTCCTTCAGCTTGCGCACCCGGTCGACCAGGCCCGCCTTCTCCTCCTTGAGCTCGGCCGATCGGGATTCGAGCTCGCTCTTCTGTCTGATTATCTCCTCCCTCTCGCGGGTTATCCACTCGGTCTCGGCCAGAAGGTCGGAGTTCTGCTTGTCCTCCTTGATCTTCAGGCGGGATTCGAGCTCGCCCAGCCGCCGGGCCTCCTCCTCCAGGCTGGCGGCGGTCCTCTGGGATTCCCCGGCCCTCGCCCTCTCCGCCGCAAGCTCCCTCAGGCCCGATTCGGCGGCAAGCTGGGCGGCGTCCCGCTCGGCGGACAGCTTCACGAGCTCCGAGCGCAGGGCGGTGAGCTCGCCCTGCTGGGCGACCACCTTCCCCTCGGCCTCCAGCAATGCCTTCCCGGCGGCGCCCTCCTGTTCCTCGACCTCCTCCTGCTCCTCTGCCAGCCGGCCCACCTTTTCCGCAAGCGTGGCCTCCTGGACCGCGAGGGCTTCGGCCTTGACGCGCAGCTCCTCGGCGAGGGCCCCGAGCTCCCCGGCCCTTTCCTTCTGGCGCTGCTCGTCCTGCCGGAGGGCAGCATTGCCCGCCTCGAGGGCCCCGCGTTCCTTCTCCAGGTCACCGCGCTGGTTGGCGAGCTCCTCGGATTCCAGCTCGAGGCCCTGGGCGAGGTTGTCGAGCTCGGCCTGCTGGGCCTTGAGGGACTCCTCTCTCTCCCGGAACCCGGCCCCCAGTGCCTTGAGCTCCCCGGCCGCGCGCTCGTTCTCCTCGGCGCGGGCGGCGAGGTCCGACCCGCGTTTTTGGAGGACGGCCCCAGCGCGCTCGAGCTCGGCGGTCCGGTCCTGCAGGCCGGCCTCGCCCTTCTCGAGGTCGGAGGCGCGCCGCTGGAGCGCCTCCTGCGCCCGGGCAAGCGTGGCCTCCCGCGTGGCGAGCTCCCCTTCCCTGAGGCGGAGCGCCTCCTCGCGCTCCAGGACGGACCTCCCGGCGGACTGCTCCCGCTCGAGCAGGCCGGATTCCATCCGGGCCAGCTCGGATTCCTTTTCGCGCAGTGCACCCTCGCGCTCCAGGAGCACCCGGCGCACCTCGGCGTCGCGGGCCTTGAGGTCCGCCTCGAGCCGGGAGAGCTCCTCCTCCCGGGAACCGAGGGCCAGCTGTCCCTCCTGGAGCGAGCGGTTCGAGGCCTCCTCCCGGCGCCGCAGGTCGGATTCGAAAAGGGAGAGCCGCTCCGACTCGGCGCGGGCGGCGTTCTCGCGCTCCACCACGGTCTTGCCGGCGGACTCCTCGCGGGCCGCCATCTCGGATTCGCGCCTGTTCAGGGCGTCGTCCCTCTCCTTGAACTTCTGGACGGCCGCCGCGAGCTTCTCCCTCTTCTCGGCGAACTGGGCCGTACCGGCCTCCACGGCCCGGGCCCTCTCCTCTATCTCCGCCAGCCGGGCGTCAAGCCGGGCGCGGTGCGATTCGAGCTCGGCGCGTCCGGCCTCGAGGTCGCGGGCGGCGGCCTCCACCCTGGCTCCTGACTCTTGGAGCGCGCCCTCGCGGGCCGAGAGCGCCTTCTCACCCGACTCGATATTCGACCGGCGCTCCTCGAGCTCCAGCGTCTCGGCCTCCAGCCCGGCCTGGAGCTCGGAGAGCTCCTTCCTGGCCGACAGGAGGTCCTCCTGCCCCCTGGCGAGCTTGGCCTCCGCGTCGACGAGCGCGCTCTCGCGCCGGGCGGCGCCGGCCTCCCTGAGGTCTATGGCGGAGGCCACGGCCTTGGCCCGCTCCTCCCACGAGAGCCGCTCCTGCTCGCCGCGCTGCAGGTTCTCCTCCCTTTCCCGGAGGGCCTGCTCGCGCGCCGAAAGGGCGCCCTCCTTCTCCCCCAGGGCTCCCTCCCTCTCCTTCAGGTCGCCCTCGGACCCGGCGAGCGAAAGCTCCCTTGCCCGCAGGGCCTCCTCGCGCTCCCCGAGCGTGCGGGAGAGCTCGCCGAGCTCCGCCTCGCGGGCCTTGAGCCCCTCGATGGCTCCCTGGACCTCGCGCCCCCTCGCCTCGTGGGCCATCCCCACCGACGACAGCTCCGATTCCCTGAGCCGGAGCGCCTCGGCGGCCCGGGCCGATTCGGCCTCGCGGGCCGCGAGCGCCTCCCGGCCGGCCTCGAGCTCCGCGGAGGCGGCCGAGAGCGCGGCCTCGCGCGTTCCCAGCCCCGTCTCCCGCTCCTTGACCTTCTGGACGGCCGCCGCCAGTTTGTCCTTGAGCTCCTTCTGACGGGCGGATTCCGCTTCCATCTCCCCGGCCCTCTGCTCGAGCTCCGCGGCCTGTTTGCCGGATTCGGCCATCCTCGCGTCGACCTCGGCGGCCCGGGCGTCCAGCTCGGCCCCTCGCGCGTCCAGGTCGGCCTGGAGCCCCTCGATGTCCGACTGCATCTCGGCGAGCTCCTTCTCGTGGGCGCCGAGCCTCGCAGAGGCGGCCTCCAGCACGGCGGCGCGCGCCCCCAGCGCCGCCTCCCGTTCGGAAGCCGACTTTGAAATGGATTCCTCCCGCGCAACGAGCGCCCGGTCCCGCGCGTTCAGCGCCTCCATGCGCTCCGCAAAGGCGGCCTCCGCCTCGCGGACCGCATTTTCCCGGCCGGAGAGCGCCTGCTCGCGGCCGGCGAGGCGCGCCTCCAGCTCGCCGTCGGCCCGGGCGAGCTCCTCCTCCCTTGCCCGGAGCTTGGCCTCCCCGCGGGCCAGCGCCTCCGACGCCGCCGAGAGCTCCTTCTCCCGCTCCCCGAGCTTCTCGTGGCGCAGGCCGGCCCCTTCCTCGAGGGCCACCGCCGCCTCCTCCCTCCGCCGGAGGGCCTCCCCGCGCCCTGCGAGCTCCCGCTCGCCCGAGCCCACGAGGGTCTCCCTCTCGTCGACGGCCCTCGAGCGGGCCTCCAGGGCCGCCGCCGCCTCCGCCTCGCGGGCCTCGAGGGCCTTCTGGCGGGCCTCGAGGTCCGTCTCGGCGGCGAGGGCCCTCTCCTCGCGCTCCTTGAGCTTCGAGAGCGCCGCGGCGAGCTTGGACCTCCCCTCCTCCTGCCTCGCCGCCTCGGCGGACAGCTCCGCGCCCCGTTCCCGCAGGGCCTTCCCCTGCGCCTCCTGGTCGTTGGTGCGGTCCACGAGGCTCTCCTGGAGCGTGGTGAGGTCCGCCTGGAAGGTGTCCAGCTCCGCAATCCTCTCGCCCAGGAGGGCCTCCTTCCTCGCGAGCTCCGCCTCGCGGGATTCCATCACCTTGCCGAAGGCCTCCTCGCGCGCGGCCAGCTCGCCCTCGCGGGCGCGCGACTGCTCCTCCTTCGAGACGAGCGCGCCCTCCTGCTTCATGAGGAGCTCCTCGCGCTCGCGCAGCTTCGCGGTGAGGGCCTCGAGCTTGGACTTCTGGCGGTCCTGGTCCACCGCTATGTCGGCCAGGGCGTCCTCCCGCTCGTTCTGGGCCTTGTCCTGGGCGTCGAGGGCGGACCGGTGCGTCTCCAGCTGGCCGGCCTTCCCGGCGAGGTCGTCCTGGAGCGCCTGGAGGTCCTTCTGGTACGCCCCGAGCTCCCCTTCGCGGGCCCGGAGCGCGGCCTCGCGCCCATCGAGGCCCCCCTCACGGGATTTGAACAGCGCCTCCCGCTCCTCGACTGCCCGCACGAGGGCCTGCTCCCCCTCCGCCACCCGGCCCTCGCGCAACGAGAGCTCGTCGCGCTTCTTCTTCGCCTCGTCGAGCACTCCCGCAAGCCGGGCCCGCTCCTCTATCAGCCCCTGCTCCTGGGCGGAGAGCGCCTCGGCCCGGGCCCCGAGCTCGACGCTCCGGGTCTCGAGCTCCAGTTTCACCTTCTCGAGGCCGGCCGCCTCCTTCTCCTGGCCGTCCTGTAGGGCCTCCAGGTCAGCCTGCAGCTGCCTGAGCTCGGCCTCGCGCGTTTGGAGCTTGCGCCCGAAGGATTCGAACTCCCCCTCCTTCCGGTCGAGGGCCTCCTCCCTCTGCCGCAGCCCGGCCTCCCTCTGCTCGAGCTGGGCCTCCCTCTCGCCGAACAGGGTCTCCCGGGCCCCGGCGTTCACGGAAAATTCCCTTTCGCGGGCGGCGAGCTCCTCCTCACGCCGTGCGGCCGCCTGCTCCTTCTCCTTTGACCTCGCCACGATGACCTGGAGCTTGGTCTTCGCCTCGGCCTGGGCCGCCGCCTCCTTCTCCAGCGCCCGGGCCCGGTCGTCCAGCCCGCCGGAGCGCCGCTCGAGCTCCTCGTGCCGGGCCGACTGCCGCACGGCCTCGGCCTCGAAGCCGTTCTGCATCTCCTCGAGCTCCTTGTTCCAGGCATTGAGGTCGGCGTCCCGGGCGTCGAGCTCGGAGCCCCGGGCGTCCAGCGCCGCCGCGCGCTCCTCGAGCTCCCTTCCCCGGGCCTCCGTCCCGGCAAGCCGGGAGCGCGCCTCCTCCTCCAGCGCCCGGGCCTGCCTGGCCAGCTCGTCGGCCCGGCGCGCCCGCTCGGACGATTCCTCGTCCTGGTTCTTTATCCTCTCCTCGTCGAGGATGAGCTTGGCCTTGTGCCAGCCCAGCTCTTCTTCGCGGGTCTTGAGCTGGTGGTCCTTGGCCTCGATGGTCCGGTTCCACTCGTTGAGCTCACGCTCGCGCGTCTCCCGCTCGGACTTCCAGCGCGCCGCCTCGTCAAGGAGGGGCAGCACCTCCCGCTCGCGCGCGGCGAGCTCCGCCTCCTTCTCGGCGGACTGCCGGAGCTTCTCGTCGAGCGCGCGCCGGTCCTCGTCGGCGGCGTCCCGGTCCGTCCGCAGCTTGCGGATTGCCTGGGCGAGATCGGTGGCCCTTTGGGTGAGCTCCTTGTCGCGCTCCTTGAGGGCCCCCGCCTCGGAGGCCAGCCGCTTGCGCAGCTCCTCCATGCGGCCGTCCGCGACCAGGCTTTTCTCGGCGTCGCGCTCGAGCTCCTTCTTAAGCTCGTCGACCTCGCGCCTCTCGTCGGCAAGCGAGCGCTCGGCCTTCTGGACCTCGAGTATCCGGCCCTCGAAGAGGGCACGCTCGGCCTTGACGGACTTCCAGCTCTCCTCGAGCTGCTTCTCGCGGCCCGCTATCTCGCCCGAGCGGCGCTCGAGCCGGCGGTGGGAGTCCTCGAGCTCCAGCTTCTCGGAGCGCGCCCGGGCCATCTCGGCGGCCGCCTCCCTCGAGCGCGCGCCCAGCCAATCCTTCCATTCCCTGAGCGACTTCTCGTCGAGCCTGCGGCCCTCGAGCTCCAGCTTCTGTGTGATGACCTCTCCGGTCTCCTCCAGCTTGAGCTCGGCCTCGCGGAGCTCCTTCTCATGGGATGCGATGGCCTCCTCGCGCTTTCTAAGCCTGAGCTCGAGCTCGACGAGAAGCTGGGCGTCGCGGTCTAGCCGGCGGGGCCCGGGCGCCGCCTCCATGGCCGGCCTCCCGGGCGCCCCGGGCGGCGGGGGCGGCGGAAGCTCGGGAACGGGCTTGCCCGGCGCGGCCGCAGGCTCCGGCCTGCGGTCCGCCGCGGGCGCCTTCTTCTGCTGTTCTATGAAATAGCTCTGGACCGCGATCAGGTCCTGGGTAGAGGGGGTGGCGCCGCCATCCAGCATCTTCTCTAGAAGCGACCGGAACGGCCCCAGCTCGTCCTGCTCCGCCGTCGGCTCCTTCTTTTTAGGGTCCTTTTTGTCCTCGGGCGGCACCGACTGTCCTCCATTACTAGGTAGTGTCAGAATGGGAAAGGATTCTGAATGGTTATAACCTTTATCTGTCGAACCCGACATAGTCCGGCCGAAAAGGGCCGGGGAACGGGGGACGGACGAGCGGGAAGCGGGAAGCGGGAAGGGCGAAGCGGGAAGGGACGCTTTCACGAATTTCGCCGGGACGCCCGGGGCTTTAGCCCCGGGAGGAATGGAACGAGGCGAAATTCGTGTGACGCCACCCGCTTCCCTGATTTGGCCAACAGGCCAAATCGGGGGACGAACGCATTCCCCGCAGGGAATGCGGAGTTCAGCGGGTGGAGGATTCACGCCGCACCCTTCACCCTGTCCGCTCGTCCGCACTTCCCGCTTCCCGCTCGTGGGGCAGCGCCTTCATTGCCCCGTCTCGCCCTGACCGCCCTGTTCGGCGATTCCTTTCATCAGGAGCGCGTCCTTCTCCAGAAGCGGGCTTTCGCAGACCAGCGTGATATCGTAGGGCCTGTCGCGCAGGAGGGGCGCGAGCATCGCGAAGTCCGGGGACGCCGAGGAGACCTCCAGGTGCCTCCGCTCCCCGGTGTGGTTCCACTCGATGCCCGTGAAGTGGGCGTGGAGGAACGGAGCCCGGAACCGCTCGAATTCCGCAAAAACCCCTGCAAAGTCCTCCGGCTTCCGCAACGAGCCCTCGCCCCGGGCATGCAGGTGGGCGAAGTCCACGACCGGCTGGACGTTCTTCACCCCCGAGCAGGCCCGGCGCATCTCCCGGAAGGTGCCCCAGCTCGCCTTCCGGCCCATCGTCTCCAGGCCCAGCACGACGCCGGACAGCCCGGCGGCGTCGGCCCTCTCGCGGACTTCCGCGACGCCCCGGGCGATGATCTCGGTCGCGGCCTCGGAGGGCATCTCCGAGTAGAACCCGCCGTGGACCACGATTATCGCGGCGCCCAGGTCGCCGGCCCTCTCCATGGTGAGCAGGATGTGCTCCTTGCTCTTGCGGATAATCTCCTTGTCGCGCGAGTTGAGGTTGATGTAATAGGGGGCGTGCGCCGAGAGCCTCACGTCGAGGTCCGCGGCGGCCCGGCCGGCTCGCCGCGCCTCCTCGGCCTTCATCCGCACCCCGCGGACGAACTCAACCTCCATCGCCGAAAGGCCCAGCGAGGCCACCAGCCGGACGCCCTCCTCGGCGGACCTCGCCGCCTCAGGCACGCCCGCAGGCCCGAAGCGGAGCATGGCGCCACCTAGTATTCCCGGGCGCAGGGGCAGTCGCGCCCGGCCGGGAACCTGCCCATGGACCAGCGGATGATGTTGACCAGGTCGTTCTTCATGAGGCCCACCTGCTCGAGCGTCTGGCGGTGCGAGAGCGCGTCCCTGGTGAGCCCGGCGGCCCAGTTCACCGGCATGCAGACGGGCAGGTAGCATATCCCGGCCTCCCGGCTGAGCTTCGCCTCCGGCGCGAGCGTCATCCCCACCAGGTCCCCGCCCAGGGCCCTGACCATCCTTATCTCGGCCGCCGTCTCGAAGGTGGGGCCGGAGAAGCAGGCGTAGGTCGCCCCGATGTGGATGGCCAGGCCGGTCTCCACCGCCACCTCCCTCACCACATCGCGCATCGCCGGGCAGAAGGGCTCGGCCATGTCCACGTGCCTCACGCCCTCGCGCAGGCCGTTGTGGAACGAGCGGGTCTCCTTCGTGAGGTCGAGCAGCTGGTCGGGCACGGTTATCCGCCCGGGGGGAATCTTCTCGTTGAGCGTGCCGACGGCGCATGTCCCCACGAGCCGCCTGACGCCCAGCTCCTGCATCGCCCGTATGTTCGCCTTGAACTTCACGCGGTGTGGCGGGAAGTCGTGGTTTGGGCCGTGCCGCGGGACGAACGCGATGTCCTGCCCCATCCAGCTCCCGGCCGTGCAGTCTATCACGCCGTAGGGCGTGTGCACCGTCTCCGTGCGCTTGCCGGTGATGTCGGCGATGAACTCGTAGAGCCCGGAACCGCCTATTATGCCGATCATCCAGAGGCCTTCCCGGCGGTATTGATATCGTTGCGATATTATGGTTTTGGTGCATTGGTACGGCGGGGCCTCCCGCGGGCAGCTCCAGCGGCGGCCGGGGGCGGGGGCCCCGCCTTTCCGTAGGAAGGATTCCTTTCCGGAAATCTTATATGGGAGGGTGTTTGAACTGGAGTTCATGGCATGTCGCGAATCAATCACGGGGAACGACCGAAATACTTATATCAGAACGGTCGTTTTTGGTCATCTAGAGATTAACGTCAGGAGTGAGCGGATGAAAGCCTCCAATTCCACAGCCGCCGTGCTCATGATGGCCGCCCTTGTGCTTCTCCCCCTGGCCGGAGGCTGGGAGACCCGGACCAAGTGGGATGGCGGGGCCGAAACGCTCCAAATCGATTCCGGCCTTACCACCGGCGGCCAGTGGACCTACAACTTCACCGTGCCGCGCAACTCGGAGGTGCGCACGGCGACGATGCGCATCGAGGGCCGGCCGTACGTCATGGACCCCGGCCAGGAGTACCAGTCCCTCCACTGGCCGCGCAACCCCTCGATGGACTTCCTGGGCGACGGCACGCCCGACTGGGAGTTCCCCGGGCTCATGGGCCTGCAGGAGAACCTGGCCGCCAACACCACCGACCTGGACCTGCGCTGGGAGGCCTCCGGGCTGACCAAGAACCTGGACATCCGCATCCCGCGGAGCACCGTCAACCAGTTCTCGCTTTCGATATCCAATTCCCAGACCTCGAAGTTCTCCTACTCCATGGCCATCGGCGAACAGCCCGTCTGGAGCAAGGACAGCCTCTCCTTCTCCTACAACCAGACGGCCTTCACCAAGGAGTCGCTCAACTACGTGACCGTCGCCGACATCAACGGCGACCCCTGGCCGGACCTCATCGGGTGCGGGGCCAACGGGAAGGTCTACGTCTCCCGCAGCATCAACGGCAAGCTCGGCAACGCCACGGTCATAGACTGCCAGGTGGAATCCGTCCAGAAGGACATGCTGATGATAGCCTCAGGGGACCTCGACGGGAACCCGGGGAACGATCTTGCGGTCGCCTGCGCCGACGGGAACATCTACTTCCTTCTCAACCAGGGCGGCGCGGGATTGTTCGGCGGAGCCTCCAAGATAGAGCCCGGCGTCACGAGCCGCATGGCCAGCGTGACCATCGGCGACATCGACACCGACGGCGTCAACGACATCGTGGCCGGCAACCTCAACGGCCGGTTCTACGTCTTCTTCAACGACGGCGGGGCCCAGTTCGACACCTCGGGAGGGCCCGGCTCGGGCCCCTTCAAGGTCGTCATCGCCGGCAACGGCCAGATGAACGACGTGGCCATCGAGGACATCAACCTCGACACCTTCCCCGACGTGGTCGGCGCCAACTCCAACCGCCAGTTCTACATCGCCTACAGCCTCGGCGGCCGGGATCTCGACAACGCCTTCCCGGTGGTTACGGGCGCGATACGCGACCTGAACTCGGTGGACGCGGTGGACACCGACAAGGACGGGGACGCCGACCTCGTGGGCTGCAGCAACGACGGCAAGATCTACATCTGCATCAACCTCGGGAACGCCCAGGGCTTCAACCCGGGCGAGTTCAACACCCAGCCCGGCTCCATCACCAAGATAACCTGCGAGAGCGGCACGAACAGCCTCCGCACCGCCGTAGTGAAGGACGTCAACGGCGACGAGTGGCCCGACATCGTGGCGCTCGGCACCAGCAACAACGGCCAGGTCTACCTCGTCGTCAACGACGCCTTCGGCGCCTACCCCGACACCAACCTCTACAAGATGTTCTCCGCCGGCCAGTCCGCTAAAAGCATCGCCGCCGGCACGCTGGTGCGGGCGGGGTTCGTGGACATAGTCGCCGGGAACGGCAACCGGATGGACGTCTGGAGGAACAACCAGGGCCCGTTCACAGAGAGAATCTCCGGCCCGGCGCTGGTCTCCGCCGCCCAGAACTTCGTGAACGGCGCCACGGCCGCCCCGGACATCTACGGGAACCCGTGGGTCACGGTCCGGCTCGCGATCTACAACCGCTACGCCGGCCAGCTCCGCTTCTCGGACCTGTCCATCAACTACACCTACAACGCGCTCGTGGACATCACCGCGCCCCTCTCGGCCCACCTGAACGCCACCGCCGGCCCGGACGAATCGGCTGTCTCCTGCCCGTCGGTCTTCAAGGTGGACAGCGCCGGCACGCTCCTCGTCACCGAGCTCCGAATCGAATCCCAGATAGGCCTCGTCGCCCTGATAGATTTCCCGGCCGAGGGGGGAACGCTCTACAAGGACCGGGCCTACATGCTCTCGGGGCGATCCAACTACGACCCGGACGGGACGATGTTCAACTACACCTGGACCGACCTGGGCTCGGGCCGGCTCCTCGGGTACGGCAGCCGCCTGCAGTTCACCCCGGTCTTCCTGGGCAACCTGAGCCTCCAGCTCAAGGTCCGAAACGACATCGGGGGAAAGGAGGTCACGAGCACCGTCCGCGTCCTGGTCGTCGAGGAGCCGGCGGCGAACCTCCTCGCAACCAAGGTGCAGGCCGCTCCCGCAAGCCCCATGCCCGGGGAGAGCGTGTCGATCAAGGTCACCGTCAAGAACACCGGCAAGGTCAACGCCACCAACATAGGCTTCCAGCTCTATGTCGACAAGATAAGCGGCGCGCCTGCCGCGAGCGGCTCCATAGACCGCATCGACATGGCCCGGACAGGCCTCACGGAGATATTCTGGTCGGCCCCCAACAAGCCCGGGCCCCACAAGGTCTACATCGTCATGGTGAGCGCCGACCAGAAGTTCACCACTCTGCCCTACTCGGCCACCATCACGGTCAAGGAGCCCGTCCAGGACCAGTGGCTCATGGTGGCCGCGGGCATAATCGTGCTGTTCGTGGCGGTGGGAGTGGTCGCCTTCCTCGTCAAGCGGAGATTGGACGCCGCCGCCGACAGGAAGCAGAAGGAGGCCGAGGCCGCCGGGCCGGCCCGCGTGGAAGGCCCGGCGGGCCCCGAGGCGGCCGCCCCCGCGGCCGCGCCGGCCGCCCTCTCGCAGGACATGTACGCCGCCGACCGGTCGGGCCAGACAGACGCCCTTTACGCAGCCGCGACGGAGGCCGCCTCGCCGACCAAGAGGCGGTTCACCTGCCCGCGCTGCGGCAAGACCACCGAGGAGGAGGGGCTCCTCTGCCTCGAGTGCAATTCAAAGGATTCAATGGCCAGCGCCCGCGCCGCCGTCGCGGAGGCGGACGAGATGGCGCTCGACGTCGAGCACCCGGCCGAGCTCCTGAAGAAGGCGGAGGAGGCCTTCTCGGCCGGAAAGTTCGCCGACGCCATCGAGCACGCCACCGAGGCCGAGGACGAGGCGCGCAGCACGAAGGAGCGCTTCGAGGAGGCCTCGGCGTTCGCCACCGGGAAGAAGGGCGCCATCGACCTCGAGGCGGAGGCGCCCGGGCCGAAGCCCGGCGGCCCGGTGCTCGGGCCCTCCCTGAGCATCGGGGACGAACCGCCCCGGCCGGCGCCCCGGCCCGTCGCCAAACCACCGGTCGTCAAGACCGTTGCGGCCCCGGCGCCGGCCCCGCTGGCGCCCCCTGCGGACACCGGCCGCACCGAGGCCCCGGCAGGCGGACAGGTGGTCACGCTCAAGCTTCCGAAATGCCCCAAGTGCGCCAAGGACGTCCAGCCCCGCTGGAAGATCTGCCCCAACTGCCAGACGAAATTATAAACCGGCGCGGGGCGCAAGGTTGGAGGGGATAACCCGGCTTTCGGTCCGGGGGGTTGGCGGGCGCGAGGGGATTCGAACCCCTGACCCCCGGCTTAGGAGGCCGGTACTATATCCTGACTAAGCCACGCGCCCGCTTAGTGCAAGTCGGTTAAAGCAACAATGATATAAAGAATGTTGCGATGGTTCATTGAGGCGCGGGGCTTGGGTACTTTCGAGCGTATTGATCGCGCAGGCCCGAAAGGCAGGACGAGGAGCACGAGCATTGCGTGCAAAGGAGTGCTCCGGGTCCTGACTAAGCCACGCGCCCTTGCCAGTATGACGGGAATAGCAAGAATAGGATAAAATAAGTTGCTCCAATCGAAAGGGCGAGTGGACAATCCCCTACGCCGTCCATCCCAGATAGATCCTCAGGTACAGGTCCACGGCGATGAACGCCGCCGTCCCCACCGCCGCCACGAGCGCTATCATCTTCCACGACCTCGAGGCGAGCTCCTCCGAGTTGGCCCGGATGATGAGCAGCTTGTTCACGGTGCTTATCAGGCAGGCGATGGTGGCGACCTCGCCGGCGGCCAGGGGGCTTATCTGGCCGGTGAACGCCAGCGTGCCGACCGAGAAGGACACGGCTGCGCTCGAGACGAACCCCAGCAGGGCAGTCAGGTAGATGCCCCACCAGAGCTCCCCCGCCACGCCTTTTCCCCCGCTGGCCAGAGAATAGACAACGAGCGAGATGAACGCGATGAGCAGTCCCAGCACCACTGCCGGTCTGATGCCGAAAGGCGATTCTATCTTCAGGCCGTGCTTCCTCTCCTTCCTGCCGGCGCTCTCCGTGCGGTAGGCGAAGAGGGCACTGAGGGCGCCCATGAGCGCCGCCGGCAGGAAGAGGACCGCCGCCACCCGGAAGGTCGCGTCCGAAAAGCCCGCTATCGCAATGTTGCGCGCCAGCATTCCGGTGTTGGCCAAAAGGATTCCCGAGAGCGCCTGGCGCCCGAGGTTGGGGTTCCTGCACACCACGCCCGAGAGCGAGGCCGAGGCCGCCTCGGAATTGACGAGCCCGCCCATTGCCCCGGAGAACGCCAGCCCCTTGGTGGAGCCGAAGTAGCGGATCGCCAAAAAGGAGATGAACGAAATCACCGACACCAGGATGATGGTCAGCATCACGGACGGGATGTTGATGATCTTCGATATCTCGTAGCCGCCCACCGCGACCGGCCCCATTGACAGGGTCAGTGGATACAGTATGAATGCGATGAGCATGAACTGCAGCGCCCCCATCATCTCGGCCTGCGTCACGGCGGAGGCGAAGTCGTGGAGCCGGCCCTTGGCGAGGAGCACGAACGTCACCGCCACGCCCACGGCCACCGCTTCCACGTAATGGCCGTAGCCGACCAGCACGCCGATTATGTATGTGACCAGTATCGCCACGGGCGAGGTGAACCCGGTGAGCCTCATCGAGTGCCTGATGAAAAGGTACGCCAGGGACACCGCCCCGAATATCCCAAGCCCCAGCGGCACGGCCGGGGCGAGGTGGCCGTCCGTCTCGAGGAACGCGAAGAGGAACCCGGCGAGCGCGATGAGCGGATAAGTCCTGACCCCGGCTATGACAAGCTCGTGCTCGCTGTGCTGCTCTCGCTCGAGGCCGATGAGGCCCCCGATGGCCATCGATATGCCCAGCTTGAGCAGGAAGTCCAGCGTTTCCATCTTGGCGCGTCATTCGCCGGCGGGCATATAAAGCTTCCACGCGCGCTCGGACTGAATCCGTGAACCGTGAGCCGTGAACCGTGAGCGGGGGAACCTGGGAAACACCGGCCGCCGTCGGTAGATGCCGGTTCACGGTTCACGGTTCACGGCTCCCGGAAAATCCCGCTCACTCGGCCTGAATCCTCAGGGCGCCTTCCTTGTAATAGATGTAGATGCGGCCCTTCATGCACTTGGCCAGGTTGGAGAGCGACTCGTAGACCTGCTTCTCCTCGAGGCCGGTCGCCCTGGCCGCCTCGGGCGTCGACCAGGGCTTCGTCTCGAAGTCGCCGCCCCGTATGTACCCGAAAAGCTTGCGGTCCGCCTCGGTAAGCTCTTCCTCGCCCACGGCCGGGAATAGGGGCGGTTCGATAATAAACCTATCGGGCGCGGGGGCTTCTGGGCATGACGATGAAGCCGCCCTTAAGGTCCCCCACGACCTCGCACAGCGCCGGCGAACGGTCCCAGAGCATGACGGTGTAGGCGGCCATGACCGAGTCGAGGGCGTCGCCGTACATGTCCAGCTCCAGGCCCGAAAGCCCCTCCATCCCGGACCCCGGCCTGTCCAGCTGCTCCAGTCCGACACCGGGATAGCGCGTCGGCATGCCGGCCTTCAGCAGCCCGGCCAGCCTCGCGAGCGCCCGCCGCTTGTCATCGACGGGCACGCCCTTGAACCTGGGCACGTCGCCGAAGAGCCTCTTCCACGATCCGGTGGGATACACCTCGGCGACAGCCTTTCCGGTAGTCGAAGGCAACCGGTCGACGACCTGGTAGCCCCGGTCACGCGCCAGGAGCTTTTCGAGGAGCACCACGCCGCGGCACCCGCCGTACCACTGCTCGAAGCGCTTCGGGTCCGTCGGCATCACGCGTAACTGCATCTGGGCGAGCATGCCCTCGCACACCCTCCGGCCCTGCGTGTCGGGCGGCACGATGAGCGGTGCGTCTACGCCTATCACGCAGCCGACCGAGCACAGCCTGTCGAGCGCCTCGATGATCTCCTCGTCGGTCCGGCATCGCTTGTAGAAGATTAGCCGTGCCCGGTCGTCGAGGGCCACGACGGCCGTGCGCTTCTCCTCCGGCCCGGGGCTCATCTTCCAGGCCAGGTCTATGCCGATGTATCTCATCCGCCGCTCCCCGCCCGCGGGCGCATCCGCTCAGGGGCCTAATACCTTTTTCGTGGTCCGGAAATGCAGCTTGGCGACCAGGCCGAGGCTCGCCGCCCCCCGCGATGAAACGAACCCGCGCGCCGCCCCCTCGACGGCCGAAGCGCCCTTGGGGAAATCCATCCCGTGCTCCTCTCCCATCGCCGCCAGTCTTTCGAGGAATGCGGCCCGGGCCAGCACCGAGGCCGCGGCCACCGCCATGTCCCGCTCGCCGCCGGAGGACTGGACCACCTCGATGTCCCTGCCCTTTTCCTTCAGGGCTCGGAGAAGCGACCGGGCCGAGAACTCGTCGACGACGGCCAGCCGGCAGTCCGCATGGGCGGCCAGCGCGTTCTCGATGAGGCGCGAGTGGCCCCAGGCCAGCACGGCGTTCTGGTCGCCCATCTCCTCGTGGAGGGCATTGTACTTCGGCGGGTCGATGCGCAGGACCTCCCAGCCGCCCGCTCCCGCGGCCCGCTTCACGAGCGGGGCCATCTCCCCGACCCGCTTGTCCGACAATTTCTTTGAATCCCTGACTCCGAGCGCCTTCATCTTTTCCTCCGTCTCCGGCGCAAGAAGCACCGCCGCGACGACGAGGGGCCCGAAGTAGTCGCCCTTGCCCGCCTCGTCCGTTCCGATCCGCGTTCTGCCCTTGACGGCATCAAGCTTCCCGGGCAGGGCCGCCCCGGCGGCCCCGAGCTTCCCGAGATACCAGCGGACCTCGCGCTCGAGCGTCCGGTCCTTCCCGGCGATGACCACCTTTCCGCTCGAATAGAGGCTCACGACGAGGCCGGGCGCCCTCGCCAAAAACTCCTGGTGCGGCCTCTTCTCGAACGAAAAGCCGACTTTTTTGAGATAGGCCTTGAAGTCGGCGAACCTGTTTCCGGGCAGGACCGGCGCGGACATTGGCTACCAACCGTAATGGCCCGCACGGCTAATCATTGCATCGGATGATCGAGCGCTCCCTAGACGCGCCGCATCCGCCGTGCGGCCAGGGCCGCCAGCGCCAGGACCGAGAGCACCGGGAGGACCCCCGGGCCCGGAAGGAAGCCGCCACTGCTCTCGGCCTTCTTGACGAGCCTGACGGTAACGTTGGTCCCGCCCTTGGGGATGGACACCTCGATGGACTTGTACTGGTAGTCATCGGCCGATACATAGAGCCGGTCCTTGCCGGGACCGGCGCCGGCCAGTGTCGCCCTTCCGTACTGGTCCGTCGTGCCGGTGAGGTCGCCGAACCTGACAGTGGCCCCGGACACCGGCTTCCCGGTGGCATCATCGATGACCGTGACAGTGAGGAGCGAGGGCCTGGTCACCTGGAAGTCCTTCGTGCTGTTTTGGTCCTTGACGACCGTTGCGGTGAAATTGACCGGCGCACCGAACAGCGGGGTCACCGTCACGGTCACCGTCCCGGCCTGAATCAGGACGAGCGAATATGCGCCGTTTTGGGCAGTCTGGGCCGTACGGCCCCCGGCCATTACCGTGGCCATCGCGAGCGGGCTCCCGTTCTCGTCCGCCACGATGCCGGACAGGTTGCCGAGCTGCTGCCTGATCTGGAGGTTCTGCAATGTCGCGTTGCCGGAAACGACCGTGAAGACGGGCGTCGTCTTGGAGTCATACCCCGCCATGGCCACCGTCAGGGTATAATTCCCCTCCGGCAGGCTGATGTTGAACCAGCCGCCGGCATCCGTCGTGTCGGTTAGGTTCGTGCCGGCGACCGTCACGGTCGCGCCGGTCACCGGGGCCGCCCCGTAGGTGCCGAACCCCGAGCCCTCCCTGGTCACCTTCCCCTCGACCCAGCCGCTTCCGGCCAGGGCGGGGGCGCCGCCCAGGGCGAGCCCAACGATCACAAGCACCGCGCACGCCGCCATCCTCATCGTATTGAAGCGCATCGCACTTCCAACCCGCAATAAGACGGCGGAACGCCCTTTTGGTATTGAAACTTTTCGCCCCCCGGGCGCCCTCACCGCCTCGCCACTCCCCAGCGCACGTGGACCGCCCTCTCCAGCCTCTCGAAGACGAGCTGGTCCGCGGCGAGCCCGACGAGCACTATGACGACCATCACCGCGAGCACCATCGCAAGATCGTTGAGCTCCCGGCCCATCATGAGCATGTGCCCCAATCCGACCGTCGAGTAGACCATCTCGGCCGCAATCAGCGCCCGCCAGGCGAAGGACCAGCCCTGCTTCATCCCGGTCACGATGTGCGGCAGCGAGGCCGGGAGCACAAGGTCGAAGACCATCGAGTCCCCGCGGGCGCCCATGTTGCGCGCCGCCCTCTCGAGCTGGGGCGGGATGCTGCGAATCCCGGTCGAGGTGGACATAGCGACCGAGAACAGGACTCCCATTATAATGACGAACACGATGGCGCTCTCGTCGAGCCCGAACCAGATGAGCGCCAAAGGCAGCCAGGCGATGCTCGGCAGCGCCTGCAATCCCAGCGAGGCCGAGCCCAGGGTCGTCTGCGCCGTCTGGAACCGGCCCATTATCAGGCCCAGGCCCATGCCTATCCCAAGCGCCGCGAAGTACCCGATGAGCAGGCGCTTCATCGAGGCCAGGATGGCCACCGGGAACTTCCCGTTGACCATGTTCTCCCAGATGGCCTGCAGGACGGGCGTGAAGGGCGGAAAGACGTAGCTCGGCCACAGCCCGGAGCGCGCGAGAGCCTCCCACCCGACGAGCCATATCCCGTAGAAGGCCACGATGACGGCGACGACCTTGCCCCACTTGTTCCACCGCGAGAGCTTCTTTCTCTGGCGCTCGAGGGGCGTGGCCGGCTTTTTCTCGGCGAGCAGGGCGGTCATGGGGAGGCCTCCTTGGTCCGGCCTGTCGGGTCGGTTGGGTCGAGCATGCGGCCTTGCGCATCGTTCTTCTTCCCAGCCCCGCCCTCTTCACGAACCTCCATTCCCCTCCCCGCCCCCTCTTCACGGCCCGACCTCTCTTTGCCATCGTTGCGTGAAGAGGCCGGGCCATGGTGCCCGCCCTCTTCACGGCTCCCCGTCGCTTCCTCGCCCGCCCCCTGATGAACCTCCATCCCCTTCTTGAGGTCCCCGAGCAGAAGGCGCGCCGCCGCGATGACCGCGTCGTCCTCGATGTACCTCGGCCGGGGCGCGTCGACCCGGCGCTCGGCGACCATGGTCGCCGGCCGCGGCGACATCACGAGCACCCGGTCCCCGAGGCAGGCCGCCTCCCTCACGTTGTGCGTCACGAATAATATGGTCATCTTCTGCTCGGCCCAGAGCTCCTGCAGCTGGGCGTGGAGCGAATCCCTCGTCTGGGCGTCGAGCGCGGCGAACGGCTCGTCCATCAGCAGAAGGCGCGGCTGCATGACCAGCGCCCGGGCCAGCGCCACCCTCTGCCGCATCCCGACGGACAGTTCGTGAATCCTGTTTTTTGCGAATTTCTCCAATCCCACCTTCTCGAGCTCGGCCATCGCCAGCGCCCGGCGCTCCTCCTTCGTGTAGCCGGCCATCTTGAGGCCGAAGGCGACGTTGTCGACGACGGTAAGCCACGGGAAGAGCGCGCCCTCCTGGAACATGATGAGCCTGTCGGGGCCGGGCTTTCCGGGCGGTTTTCCGTCGATGAGTATCTCGCCGGAATCCGGCTCCTCGAACCCGGCGATGAGGTTGAGGAGCGTTGACTTGCCGCAGCCCGACGGGCCCACGATGCAGACGATCTCGCCCTCGGCGACCTCGAGCGACACGTCGCGCAGGGCCTCGACCTCTCCGCCTTCCGTGGCGTAGATCTTGCAGACCTTGCGCATGACGAGCTTCGGAGTTTCTGCCATTGTTGCACGCTTCCCTTGATGCTGTCCGTGAACCGTGATCCGTGAACCGTGAACCGGGGATCAGCGCCGCGAGTTCCGGTCCACCGCCCACTTCTCCCGGTTCCCGGCCCACGGTTCACGGTTCACGGTTCACGGCTCCCGGCCGTTCCCCTACTTCACCGCCCCCAGCCCCTTCTCCTTCAGTATCGTGTTCAGCGTCCCCAGCGAGTAGAGGTGCGAAAGGTCCGGCCTCGCGGCGCCGAGGAACCCGAGCTCGAACGCCCACTCGGCGTAGGTCCGCAGGGAGGCGCTGACCGGGTCGTAGGTGATGTTCAGGCGGGAGAACGCCTCGTCGAGGGTGGCGTTCGCCAGGGGCTTCCCGGCGAGCCTCTCGAGCTGGCGGTTGATGACCGTCTTTGCCTCGATCGGGTTCTCCTGTATCCAGAGCGTGGCCTCGACGTGCGCCTGGACGAACTTCCGCACAAGCGCCGGCTTCTGGTCGAGGAGCTTCCTGCTGACTATCACATTGGCCGTGACGAACGAGCCGTTGTCCCAAAGTGTCCGCTCGTCGAGCATTATCCGGCCCCCGCCCTCGTGGACGAGCCGGGCGCCCCACGGCTCGGGCACCCAGGCGCCGTCGAGCTCGCCCTTCTTGAAGAGCGTCAGTATGTCGGCGTTGGGTAAGGCCACGACCTCGACGCTCCCGCCCTCCTCCTTGGTCTTGAGCCCGTTGGCCTTGAGATGATGCCGGAGGGCCACGTCCTGCGTGTTCCCCAGCTGGGGGCTCCCGAGCTTCTTCCCGGAGAGGTCCGCGGTGGAGTTTATGCCGCTCCCGTTGCGCACGACGAGCACTGCCCCGCCGCTGCAGGCGCCCGCCACCACGCGCAGCGCCTCCCCCTTCGACTGAACGTAGCCGTTTATCGTCGGGCTCGGCCCGATGTACGATATGTCGAGCTTCCCGGCGAACATGGCCTCGATTACCGACGGACCGGCGTTGAACACGTAGGTCTTCAGCCCCACGCCGGGCAGGTGCTCCCGGAACGTGCCCTTCTCCAGCCCGACTAGCGCCTGGGCGTGCGTGATGTTGGGGAAGTAGCCCAGCCGGAGCACGTCGCCCTCGGCCGGCCTCAGGAAGAAGTAGCCCGCCAGGGCCGAGCCGGCCACGATCACGACAACCGCGATGGCCGCCCACCGCTTCCGGCTGCGGCTGCGCTTGCGCGCGGCAAGCTCGCCATCGCTGAGCCGCGCCGGCAGCGCCTTCCCGTTCCCGGCGCCCGCCGCCCCACGGACGCCTCCGGAAAACTCCGGCCTGCCGACGCCCGGAACCTCCGCCTTAACCCCGCCGGAAACCTCCACCTTCCCGCCCCCTGGCCCCTCCAAACCGCATCCCTCCGCCCCTCCTTTCAGCGAGGATATATATAATACGACATTGGTACAGTAATATTGGGCATAATATATGCAAAATAGGGCAACAATCGCCATAAACAGGCGAATATATTGCGCACTGGTCTTTCGGAGGCGCGCACCGTGAATTTCATGCACGGCACCTTCGGTGAAAAGCCGAAAAAGCCCCGGAAGGAGGGCCTGACGCAGGCCGTCGACAAGTTCCGGGGCCTGGACAAGGACGAGTTCGACGCCTTCTCGGGCTACGTCGACATCGTCAAGATACGCTGGGGCCTGCCGCTCATTGTCGAGCGGGACCGCCTGAGGAAGCGCATCCGGTTCTACCACGGGCAGGCCGTGCAGGTCTCCACCGGAGGCACCCTCTGCGAGCTCATGCTCCGCACCGGCAAATTCGATGCGTTCGTGAAGGCGGCGGCGGCCGTCGGCTTCGACATCATCGAGCTCAGCGACGCCACCTTCCCCGTCAAGCCGGAGCGCTTCCGGGAGCTCGCCTCGGAAGTGAGGCGCGCCGGCCTGGAGCCGGCTGCAAAGGCTGGCCGCAAGGACCCGGCGCGCCAGCTTTCGCCCGAGCAGCTTGCGAAAACGATAGAGCGCGGCCTCTCGTCGGGCTCGAGGCGGGTCGTCATCGAGGCCGGGGAGGGCTACGGCGCCGGCATCTTCCGCCCGGACGGGTCGCCCAACTGGGAGCTCGTGGACGCCCTGGCCTCGAAGTTCGGCCGCGAGAAACTCGTGTTCGAATCGCCCCTGGAATCGCAGCAGGCCGCCCTGATTTTGCATTTCGGGCCCGCGGTGAACCTCGGCGCCGTGGAGCTCAGCCAGGTGGCCTCGCTCGAGAGCATGCGCACCGGCGTGCGCGCCGGCGAGACATTCGGCATGAGGCCGGGCCCGCGAAAGATAGCGGGCAGCCCGGCAGTGAAGTTCGTCTACCACCTGGTGAGCACGGAAGCGGCCGTCGACCAGACGCGCCTTTGCCAGCTTTCCGGGATGCCGCGCCGGACCGTTCAAAAGGCGCTCGAGTCGCTGGAGCGCACGGGCCTCGTGAGCGTGGCTCCGAGCCTGGAGGACACGAGGAAGAAGGTGTATCGCGCTGTCTGAAACGAGCGGGAAGCGGGAAGCGGGAAGTGAGAAGTGAGAAGCGGGCAGCGGGCAGCGGGCATCAGCGGTCGTCCACCGTTGCCTGTTGCCCGTTGCCTGTTGCCCCCCACTGCTCCCCGTTGCCCGTTGCCCATCGCCTTTAACCAATTATGCCAACCTTTATCATCATATCCGCGATTTCCCGCCCGGTGGGAACGGAATGGCAAAGGGCATAGTCCTGTTCGGGGCCCCGGGCTCGGGGAAGGGAACTCTGGCCGACAAGATAAAGAAGATCCTCCCGGTCGTCCACGTCAGCACCGGAGACCTCCTGCGCGAGAACGTGCGCGGCGGAACCGAGGTCGGAAAGAAGGCCAAGGAGTTCATGGACCAGGGAAAGCTCGTCCCCGACGACATCGTCATCGCGATGGTCAAGGAGCGCATCGCAAAGGACGACGTCAAAAAGAACGGTTTCATGCTCGACGGCTTCCCGCGGACCGTTGAGCAGGCGCAGGCCCTCGACAAGGTCGCAAAGATAGACGCCGTCTTGGTCATAGACATCAAGAAGGAGGACCTGCGAAAGCGCATCCTGGGCCGGCGCTCCTGCACCAAGTGCGGGAAGATATACAACATCTACAATGAGAGGCTCAACCCTAAAAAGGAGGGCGTCTGCGATATCGACGGGTCAAAGCTCCTCCAGCGCGACGACGACAACGAGGTCACGTTCGAGAAGAGGTGGAACACCTACCTCGGGCAGTCGGAGCACGTCATCAACTACTATTCCAAAAAGGCCGGGATGGTCAGGCGCGTCGACGGCACCCGCACGATGGACCTGAGCGAGGGGGAGCTGAAGAAAGCCTTGCAGTAGGGTAACGGGCTCCGTACGTTCATTCTGCTCGTCTGCCTTGGCAAAGGGAAGGCAGAGGTACGATAAATACACCCCCAGCCGCCCAAAAAGCCTGCAAAACAGCGCCCGCTCCTGTGAAAAACAACCCATCCGCCCCTCCACAGCATATATATATGACCGGCGGGACTGGGTGCGGCTGGTAAATGCCATGAATTCGAAGGACCTGCAGAAACGGGGCTTCTCCGAGCCGGTGGAGCTCTCGGAGGCCGGCCAGCTCCGGGTGCCCGAAAAGATCGGTGTCTATGTACTCGTCCGGAAGGACCACGAGGTCGGGTACGCCATGGGCTCGAGCGACATTGTCAAGGTCGGAAAATGCGAGGACGCCGGAAAGGGCTTCAAAGGGAAATGCGCACAGTTCTTCAACCCCACACCCTCCCAGCAGGCCGCCAAGGGGAGCAAGCAGGAAATACAGTGCAGTGTGCACGCCTTCTCCTGGCTCGAGGTCCCCAAGGGCCAGATAAAGCAGGTCGAGCGGCGGCTCCTGAACGAGTTCGTGAGGTTCCACGGGCAGTACCCGGCGCTCAATCTGACGCATAAATGACAGACGGGAAACCGGGAAGCCGGTAAACCGGTAAACCGGTAAACTGGTAAACCGGATAACCGGATAATCGGGTAATCAGGGGAGAGACGGCGGGCCGTTATTGTTTAGTGAATGGACCGGATCAGACTTGATGAAAAGAACGGCTCGCTGCGTTCCCGCTCTTTTCAGATCCGGGGGACCCCAGTCCGTTCGGTCCCACCAGCTCCGGCACGCAGGCCGGCAATATCGACAGAATCCGCCCGGAAGCCGGCCAAATCATTTTCATCCCCCACGGGGATTCACGTACCATGAAATGGATAACCCGCGAGGGCGCCAAGGTGGACAGAATCGCCTGCCCCTGGCTGATAGAACGGTTCGTGGACAGGGAAGCCGAGATCCTGTTCGTGCCGAAGGATGAGGTTCTCGACATGGCAAAAAAGACCGGGGCGACGCCTTTCGACGTCAAGGGCGTGGAGCTGGGCCACCGTCTGGTCGATGGCAGGGAACACGTCTCATTTGATGCGTTCATCGAAAAATACGGCCTTCGCGATCCGGCCCTGGCCGTTCTGGCCGCCATAGTGCGAGGAGCCGATGCAGACATGCCGGACGCGCCGCCGGAGAGCGCCGGGCTGAAGGCGATCGCCGAAGGTTTCAGGAACATCGCCAAGGACGACTTCGAGAACATGCGGTTGCAGTTTCCCGTATATGACGCTTTATATTCGTTCTGCGGCGGGAAGACCAAATCCGGGCGCGGGTGAACGCAGGCTCAATATTCCTCCGGAGGCTTGACCTTCCTGAAAGTCAGGAGCAAAGCAATGTCGTAAATTATCTTCATCGCGCCTCCGATGAAGAACGGCAGGGAGTATTGGAAGGAGCCGATCATGTAGCTTGCGATCGACGGGCTCATCCCTTGTGCCACCGTCCTGGGAATGTTCAGCACGGCCGCCGAGGATGTCCGGTCCTGCGGCCGGATTATGGCCATCGCATAGGATTGCCTCGTCGGCACGTCCATCTGGGATATGGACTGCCGGACGAGAAGCAACGCCACCGCGATGCCCGGGTCCGGCGCCAGGGGAACCAGGATGAGGAAGATGTTCGACGGGAGGTGCGTGAACACCATCGTCCTCAGCAGGCCGATTCTTCCCGCTATCCAGGGCGCAGCGATTATCGACAGCGATGTGATGATCCCCGAGACGAAAAAAACAAATGACAGCGATTCCAGCCTCAGCCCGAAGCGGGTGAAGAACCAGAGCGCCAGCAGTCCCTGGATCACGAAACCGCCGCCGAACGCATCCAGCGAGAACAGCACGGAGAGCCTGCCCACGGTCCTCTTTGTCTCCGGCGCCATCGCCATGTCCCGGTCCCGGCCGGGGGCCGGCCCGCCTGCGGGCATCGGACAATAAACGAGCGCCATGGCCGCCGCCAGGGCCGAGTAGAGCACGAACATCGGCCGGAGGTCCACGCCGGCCCCGGCCAGAAAGTCCGGCGCCCCGCTGAACAGGGAGCCGAGGGACATTGCGATGTAGCCGGCGAAATTGTAGATGCCGAAGCCGGAGGTCCTGCCCGCGTCGGTGCTCGCCGTCGCCAACAGGGACTGTTCCATGCTCTGGAACGGCCCGGTCTCGGCGCCGGTCACGCTGATGGCGCCAAGGAAGGCCGCGACCAGAATAACGACCCAATTTGGATTCCACGCAAAAAGCAATCCCGAGACCGCCATCAGCAAAGCGAGGAGAACCAGGAACATCCGTTCGCCTAGTCTCGGGGCGAGGAAAAGGACCGCGAGGTTCAGGGGAACGGCCGCGAGTATCGTGACCGTCATCACGATGCCGATGAACAGGGGGGAATACCCGCCATTGACAAGATAGACCGGCAGGATGATGCTGATGAACGAGTAGGAGAAGACCCTTATGGATTTGGTGAGAATCAGGCGGGAGGCGATCTTCCCGGGCCGTGAGCGGCCAAGCTTGCCAGGGGGCGGCCGCCTGTCTCTTCCGGCACCCATCCATCAGGGAAGAAGAATGGGCGCATATAAACCCACGCCGACAGGCCTGGAGGCCGTCCTTGATAAAGGCAGAGAGAGAAAAGAGCGCGCCACCGGCCGGTTCATTGACGGACTATCGCTTCCGTCAACGGACCCAGAGCTAGGGCTGAATGCCCCCCGGAGGGGCTCCATCCAGCCTGCCTGTTGGTGCGCTGCATCTTTGGTCGCCTGAGTATCCGACGGCGCTCATCGTAGTTAAATTTTATGAGACGTTCCTCGAACTATTGGGAAAAAGCGCAACGGACAGCGGTCCGGCTGCCAGTTCTGGACCGGGCGACGCCCCCGCGCAACGAGGGCACTCAACGGTCCATCAATTTGGCGACACGTCAAGCCGCCATTGAATCCGGCGGCCTCGCTCTCGCCCTCCACCAACTGATGATGCCGGCGCAGACCAGGCCCGCCGCGGCGGCTTGATGGGCGAAAGCTGCAATGCTGCCAAAAGGTCCTCCCCGGCTTTCAGAACCGTTGGCCCCAGCAAGCGAGTCACCGATGCGACTCACCGAGTTGATCCCGCAGCACGGCGGTGTCGACAATCTCCCAAAGCTCGGCAATCTTGCTGTCGCGAACATGGGCGAACACGGCCTGGTCCACCCTAAACTTTCTCCCTTTGGCCGAGAGCCCCCCGTACGAACCGCGCATCGTGCCCGAGACGGTGGCCCGGGCTGCGACAAGGGTCGGGCTCGACAAGACGTCAAGGATCTCGTGGTGAAGGTCGGGGATTGCCGACCTGGCCTTGCGCCACGACTCGCGCTCGTTCTCCAGCCCGACCGTGGAAAGACCAGCGGGAGCATGCACGATGACGTCGTCATGAAGGTACAGATTGAATGCCTCGAGATCTCCGGCATCACCTGCGGCGAACAGGCCGCGCAATAGAGCCTCAGGGTACATCATGTCAACCTCCCGACGTCAGATGGTTCGGATACGAACCATGTAATTGCTAATGAGCTTATCGGTGAAATGCCCAAGCCCGGCTGCAACCTGGAAATGGTTCGGGCCAGAGGGGATTCGAACCCCCGCGCTCCCGCTTAAGAGGCGGACGCTCTCTCCTGGCTGAGCCACTGGCCCGCAACGCATCGGAGTCCGGGGCGCAGGATTCGAACCTGCGTTGGCGCGGTCTACGGCCGCGCACCTTGCATCTCGGCCAGCCCCGGTCTTCGTCCGTTCCAGTCGGAGTCCCCTGCACCCTGCACCCAGCACCCTGCACCCTGTCGATGGACCCGGAGGGATTCGAACCCCCGCCTGGCGGCTTAAAAGGCCGCCGCCCTTCCTGGCTGGGCGACGGGTCCATAGAGCGCCGCCCGACGGAATCGAACCGTCCCCTTCCGCTTAACAGGCGGGTGCACGCCCTTCGTGCTATGGCGGCGCGGGAGCCTCCGGGCCGAAGAGTTCTCGAAGCGAAAACCCCCTGTTCCCCGATTGGGGGCGGCAGGATTCGCCCCGGCCCTTTGGGGCCCCACCCATACAATGGGTGCACCCCAAAGCCCCGGGGTAAATCCTCCCAATCCCCGTCGGCACATTCGTGCCGAAGGCCGGCCTTCGGCCGGCCAGAGACGCGATGGGGGCGGCAGGATTCGAACCTGCATTGTTCCCGGTCCCAGGCCGGGGGCCATGGCCAAATTAGGCGACGCCCCCGCGCGGAACGGGGGGCATTCCACCGTGAGAAATCAAGGACCCGATATGCTCCGGAGTGATCAAAAGCTGGCGAATGGGGCGGGGTCTGGATACCCGCACGGTTTCTTGTTGTACCGGAGCATCGAGCCCAATTCGGCGCCCATCGTACATATTGTTTGTCGGACATCGCTCGAATCGTCATTGACGTGCTACCGGTTGATGCAGCGGGCGCGGGAGGATTCAACCCCGGCCCTTTGGGGCCCCATCCAGTTAGTTTGTCCGCCCCAACCCGGAGGACGCGGTTGCGTCCTCCTCGCCTTGATGAGCTCCCTCAGGTCGCTCATCTTCGGAGCCCCGGGGGAATCCTCCGAATCCCCGACCGGCACTTCGTGCCTGGCCGACCTTCGGTCGGCCAGACCGAGAGCGGGCGCGGGAGGATTCGAACCCCCATGAGCCTGCTTCGAAGGCAGGCGCTCTGTCCGGTTGAGCCACGCGCCCCCATCGCCCGCGCCAGGAATCGAACCTGGACCCTGCCGGTTAGAAGCCGGCCGCTCTGTCCATTGAGCCACGCGGGCATGATACGCTCCGGACCTGTGCCCTATCGCCCCCGGAGGGAGTCGAACCCTCTCCGCGGCCGTGACAGGACCGCATGCTGCCGTTGCACTTCGGAGGCTTTCCGATGGGAGCCATGGGACTCGAACCCATACCGCCGGTTTTGGAGACCGGTTGCCTGCCTTTTGGCGAGGCTCCCGCTGATGACGGAGGCCGGGGTCGCACCGGCGTCTTCTCCCTCTGCGGGGGAGCGCATCACAAACTTCGCCGCCCCACCAGGGGCTTCAGACCCGGGGAAAGGGCGAAGTTTGGGACGACGCCGCCCGCCTCAGAGGGCGGCGGAGTTGCTGCTCTGCCACCCCGTCGCCTGGGAGGAACGGAGGGGGTCGAACCCTCTCCTGCAGGGCCACGGCCTGTCGTGCTGCCGGTACACCACGTTCCTCATCGTCGAGACAGCGCGTTTTTCGGGCGAAGCCAGCGGGGAGAATCGAACTCCCATCCTGCCGCTTACAGGGCGGCCGCTCGGCCAGTTTAAGCGACGCTGGCAAAGGCGCGGCAGGAAAAGCCGGCTAACAGGAATGCGGACGGGAAAGGCGGGCGCCGTTCGATGAAGGCGAAAGGTGCCGGAAGAATGCCGGAATGAATGCCGAGATGAGATCGATTCCTGCCTCGCGCTGCTCAACAATGGGGGCCTGTGATGGCGGTCGTCCACCGCCAAGAGCGTCGATCTCTCTGGCCGTACATGGCGTCCGGCAAGTTGCCTCCGAAGGTATTTCTATTTTGTCGGACAAATCTCGAATGGAGTGTCATCCCGGTTATTTAGCTATATAACAAATAATATATGAACGATTTTTTTCGAAATATCGGGCCGCGTCGATAGTTTAAAGTCACTGGACCCCGATAGAGGTATGCCGGGTGAAACGCATGGTAATTGGAATCCTGAGCGCGGGCATCCTCATCGGAGTGGCAATCGGCATCTTGATAAAGTTCATTCTCGACAGCGTCTTCGGCAGGGACACCAAGGTGGTCAGGGAGCTCCAGGCCGAGAACGAGAGGCTTCGGGAAAAGCTCAAGGAGTACGAGACATCGGGCTGAGGGTCGGGAATGGCCGACGGGGACGAACCGGCTGAGAACGGCCCGGGCGCGGGCGCAGGCGAGCCAGGCCACGGTTCGGGCGACGGAAAGGAGACAATAGACGAGATAGTCGCCCGCCTCAAGAAGGAGACCGGGATGTCGGAGGACGGCGACACCGGCCCCGGCGAGACGGGCCCGGCCGACGATTCCCCGGCCGCAAAGGGCGGGAAGGGGCGCAGCCGTAAGAAGGCGCAGGACCCCGACGAACCGGAGATGAAACCCGCCTCCGGGCCGAAGCGGTCCCCCGGGGGAGCCGGGCGGAAGCCGGGCACGCCTACCGGAGACCGGGGCCGCAGGACGCCCATCAGTGTCGAAGATATTACGAAAAGGGAAGGAGGGAGGATATTCATGAACGGCGAGGGCAGAAGGGCAAGGGTGGTCGGACTGATGATCGGGCTCGTGGTCATAATACTCTCCGTGCTCGGCGTCACGCTGGACATGCTCGAGGTGATACCGGCCGGGCACAAGGGTGTCATCGTGACCTCGCCCGGTGGCCCGTCGGACGAGGAGATAAACGAGGGCTACCAGTTCAGCACCCGCTACATCTGGGCCGACGTCGAGGTGGTGGAATACCGGACCCAGACGGTCCACTTCATCGGCCACGACTACGCCGACGACGAGAAGGGCTCGGTGCAGATAATCACCAACGATTCGATGCCCATCTTCCTGGACCTTTCCGTCATCTACCACATACAGGAGGACAGGGTGGCCGACCTGATAATCGAGAACGGCAGGGACTACCAGCACCGCATAATATACCCCTACGTCCGGTCGATAGCGAGGGACGTCGCCTCCCGCTACCAGGCGCTCGACATCATCGGCGACAAGCGCTCCGCGGTCGAGTCGACCATCCAGCAGAACATCATCAGCAAGATGGCCGAGAAGTACATCGTCGTCGAGGGGGTGGCCATGCGCGACGTGCGCATCCCGGCGAACCTCGAGTCGGCCATCATCAACAAGAAGGTGGCCGAGCAGAACGTCCTCACGGAGCAGTACAACCTCATCGCCCGCCAGTACATAGCCAACCAGACCATCGTCAACGCCCAGGCCAATGCCACGGCTTACATCGTAGAACAGACCGGTTTCGCGAACGGCACGGTGGTCCGGGCCGTCGGCCAGGCCGAGGCGATGGAGCGGATAATCGTCGCGCTCAACAGCTCGAGCTACGACAACCGGACGAAGGACTACCTGACCTGGGCCTACATCCAGGCATTGACGGACCCCAACACGAAGGTCAAGTTCATAGTGGTCCCGGCCAACGGGGCGCCGGTGATACTGGACGTTTCGGGGACGGGGCAATAGCGCGGGTGGCGCCGGACCGCGCGGGCGATGGAGAACCAGGCAGCCGTGGGAATCTTAAGGCGAGGCCCGCCCATTGGCGGGCCGAGCGATCGGCCGCGCGTCTGGACGCCCGGCCGGCGACCGGCGAGGCCGTTCGCCGGTCGCATGCGCAGCCTTCTTTGATCAAACTTTCTGGAAGAAAGTTTGCGGCCCGGCTGAATTGCTCCGCAATTCAGCCTCGCCTCAAATCCCCGAGGGGATTTGCGGGGGAGGAGATTCGAACTCCCGAAGCCCTTCAGCACAGGCTCCTAAGGCCTGCCCCTTTGGCCGCTCGGGTACCCCCGCGCATTGAGAGAATGGACTGGGCGCTGTTAAATGTTTGCGCCCCCTGTCCGGGGGCGCTCAGTACAGCTTCTCCTTGCAGTACGGGCAGAACTTCGGGGCCTTGGGGAAGTTCAGCTCCTTGCCGCAGTACGGGCAGCACGAGATGGACGGCGCAGCGCCCGCCGAGACCTGCCCCCTTGAGACCACCGCCCCGGAAAGCGCCGCGTCCTTCATCTCGACGACTTCCACCGGCTCCCCACCGGACCTCACGGGCGCGGTCTCCGCGTCCAGGTCCTTCTTCAGCGTGTCTTTCGTGTCCGCGCCCATGTCCGTGAACGACCGGCTGATGACGCTGTCCTTGATCTCTATCTTTATCTCGCTCTTGGGGGTCTTCTTGATGTCCTCGCGTATCGTGTTTATCATCCCCTCGAAAGAGCGCGCAAGCTCCCCCATCTCGTCGGCGCGGTTCGTGAGGTCGGTTTCGACGTTCAGCGCGCCCGCGGCGAACATCTTCTCGTCCAGTTCGCCCGTTCCTATCTTGGCCGCCAGGTCCGTCAACCGCTTTATCGGTTTCACTATGCGCCCGGCCACGGCGATGCCGAGCACGATGGCGAGCAATATGGCCACCGCGTCTATCGCCACGACCTGGTAGATGGTAAGCGAGGTGAACGAGGTGATCTCGTCCTGGGTGTCCCGGACCGGCTTGCTGACCTCCTCCACGGGTATCACCACCCCGAGCGAGAAACCCGTCGAGGTCACGGGCGCGTAGGCCAGGTAGTACTGCTTCCCGTCGGCGTATTTCACCTTCTGGAGCCCCTCCCTGCCGGCCTTCATGTTGTTCAGGGCCGAGTTGAACTGCGCGCTGGAGGTCTCGAGCGCCGTGACGGATACGGGCACCCCGCCGCTCTTGACCATCGCCGGCACGAGGTCCTTGTGGGCGATGGCGTTCCCGTTCGAATTTATGAGGAAGGCGTGGCCGGTGCTAAGGAGCTTCACCTCGAGCACCTTGTTCACCACGACATTCAGCGTGACGTCGATGCCTATCACGCCGGCGAAGTCCGTGCCGGCGTACACCGGCGCCACGCAGGATATCAGCCAGCCGTTGCCCACCGTGTCGTAGTAGGGCCCGACCCACACCGCCTTCTTCTGCGGGTCCCTTGCAGGCGTCGCCGCCTGGTAGTACTCCTCCCTGGACTCGTCCCAGTCGGCCGTCCTCTGGCGCGACGCGAGCAGATAGCCCCAGTCGAGCGCCGGCACCTGGTACGAGGTCGAAGGCCCGCCGGCGCGCACGAACCAGGTGGCGACGACGTTCGGCCTGTTCCTGTCATAGGTGGGCTTGAGCACCTTGTCGAGAAGCATCGTGGCGTTCATCTCGGCGCTGACCCAGGCGCCGTAGACGGCATCGGCCGCCGCCTTGGACACCACCGACCGGTTCAGGTAGGGCGAGCTTGTCAGTTTCCTGTCCCAGTCCGCCCAGGAGCCGTTGCCCTCGCCGGAGCTCCCGTTCAGGTACCCGTACGCAGGCAGGTTGGCCGCGAGCTTCGCCGTGTACCTGAAAGCCGGGTAGGCCGGGCCGCCGTACCTGCCCCGGCTCGTGAAGAGGTCGTTGGCATAGGCCTGGAGCATCTGCGTGTCTTTCTGGATGCCGATGAAGAAGCCGTTCGTGAAGGCGGCCTTGTCGCCGGCGATGGCCACGAGGTGCGTCTCGGCCTGCGACTCGAGCGCGTCGGTGCTCTGCCGCACGGACTCCTTTCCCACGCGGTTCATCTCGTACGACGAGATGGCGCCCAAGAACACGAGCGGGATCAGCGACAGCACGACGAACGCTGCCAGTATCTTCTCCCGGATTCCCACCTTCTCCTGTTTTGCCATGTTCAGGCCTCCGGGATGAAACCTTCGACCTTTTCCTCTTCCTCGAAGAGCATCTCCACTTCCTTGTAGGCCTCCTTGATGGCCGTCCCGATGTCGGCCGTGCCCTGCTCGGTGACGTGGATGTACCGGCCCTTCTGACCCGCTATCCGGTTCATGGCGTTCTCGTCTATCTCCTCGCCCACGCCGATGATGATGATGGTGGCGTTGACGCCTATCTCATCAACGTATGTCGTCAGGTCCTTGACCCCCGACTGCTTCACCACGCCCAACCCGAACTTGTAGCTCGTGTTGTCGTCGCCGTCGGTAAGCGCCACCACCCAGAGGCTCGAGTCCTTGCCCATCAGCCGGAAGTGGTCCAGAGCGTCCCCAACAGCGTCGTAGAACGAGGTCATCCCGCGCGTTGTTATGCCCCAGACCGTCTCCTCGAAGCGGTTCTCGTTGCCCTTCTTCTTGGAGAGCTTCATGAGGAGCTGCGATTCCGAGGAGAACGCTATCACGGCAACGTTGTCGTCGGCGTAGACCTTGCTCCGGAACAGGTCCACGGCCCCCTCCTGCGCCGCCTGCATCTTCGGCCCGGACATGCTGTCGGAGCGGTCCAGGACGAATATCACGGTCTTGCGCGAGGTCTCTATCTTGGCCCGTATCGCCCTGTATTTTTGAAGGAACTCGGCCGACTTGTCTTTTTGGCCCAGCGCCTCGTAGATCTTGTGCAGGTTCACGAAGTCGTTGGCAAGCCCGCGCTTGTCCTCGAGGTCCAGGCTTATCTTGAGCGACCGGAGCGAGGCCCGGAGAGCCTCGTTGTAGCGGCCCTGCCGGGTGTATATCACCGCGACGTTGTTGAGCCGCGAGTTCATGCCACGGACGTTTCCCGTCTCCTCGTCGAGGGCGAGGGCCTCCTGGAAGAGCTCCATCGCCTTGGCGTCGTTGCCCTGGGACTGGTAGATGATGCCGATGTTGTTGAGGCGGGTCGCGATCCCGGCCTTGTCGCCGAGCTCCCGGTCGACCTCCAGCGCCGAGGCGTACTGCTCCATCGCCTTGTCAAGCTGGCCCATCTCCTTGTAGGCGATGCCGATGTTGCTCATCCGGTTGGCCATGCCCTTCTTGTCGCCGCGCTTTTCGTCTATCTTCAAGGCCTTCATGTAGTACTCGAGCGCCTTGCCGTACTCCTTCCAGCCGCGGTAGATGTTGCCCAGGTTGTTCAGGCACATCGCCGTGCCCTTGTAGTTCTCCGTGGCCTCGAAGAGCGAAAGGGCGCTCGTGTAGTTCTCGAGCGCCTTGTTGGAGTCGCCCTCGTAGTAGGCGATGTTGCCCAGCCGCAGTGTCACGAGGATGTTCTGGAACGAGCGCGCGAGCGTCTGGAGCTCGTCCTTGTAGCCGGCGGCAAGGTTCACATTGAGGTTCCCCTCGGAGACCTGGCGCGCCGCATCCGTCAGCTCCTTGATGGGGCGGACTATGCGGTTGGCGAGCACCACCCCGACGCCTATCACCATGACGATGGCGACCGCGTCGATGAGGAGCATCAGGTTCTTCGTGGCCTCGTTGGAGGCGTCCATGCGCGCCTCGACGTCCTTTATGGGCCCCACGACCTCCTCGACGGGGATGACCACGCCTATGCTGAAACCCGCCGACGGCACGGGCGCGAACGCCAGATAGCGGTCCCGGCCATCGGTGTACCTCGCCTTGAAGATGCCCTGCTCGCCGTTTCGCATCCGCGCCACGACATCGCGGAAGGACTGCGAGCTGGATTCGAGCTCCGTGACCGGCACCAGGAGGTCGTCGCCGGCCGCCATCTTCCTCTGTATGGCCTTCTCGAGGTCCTTGTGGGCCACCGCGTTCCCGTCCCGGTCGACGAGGAAGGCATGGCCGCTCTGCATCACCTTGATGCCGAGAACGGCCTCCTCGACCGCGGCCAGCGTGAGGTCCATGCCTATGACGCCTACGAACTCGTCCTGGCGGTAGACGGGCGCCACGCAGGAGATGAGCCAGCCGTTGCCGACGGTGTCGTAGTAGGGCGGGACCCAGACGACCGCCTTCGTTGGATTCCGGGCGGGCGTGGCTATCTGGTAGTACGTTTCGAACGACTCGTTCCAGTCGGCCTTCTTGGATCCGTCGGCCAGGAGCCCGCCCCAGTCCAGGGGCGGAACGGAGTAGCAGGTCGATATCCCGCCGGCGCGCGAGAACCAGGTGAGCACGACGCTGGGCTGGTTCTTGTCGTAGACCGGCTTGAGCGAGAGGTCCAGCTGCATCGTGGTGTTGAGCTCGTACGAGACCCAGGCGGCGTAGGCCGAATCGGACTCGGCCCTCTTCACCACGGACGAGTTCAGGTACGGGCTCCCCAGGAGCATGTGGTCCCAGTCGGCCCAGGCGCCCTTGCCCTCGCCGGAGCTCTGGTTGATGTAGCCGTACGAGGGCAGTGCGGGCGAGAGGGTCTTCCCCGTGTAATTGTACGTAGGGTACCCGTTGCCGTATTCCCCCCGACGCGTGAAGAGGTCCGAGGCATAGGCCTGCAATGCCGCCGTGTCGGCCTTTATCCCGGCCAGGAACTGGTTCGTGGCGTCCGCCTGGTCGGCGGAGAGGTTGAGGATATGCACCCTCTGCTGCTCCTCGAGCGCGAGGACGCTCCCCGACGTGGAGGTGGTCCCGACCTTCTTTATCCCGAAATAGGAAATCCCGCCGAGCACCGACATGGGTATCAATAAAAGCACCACGAAGGCGACGAGAATCCTTTCCCTTATCCCGAATGCCAAATCGAACGCCCCCTTGCTGACATCGTCAATTGAATTCTGCATATTTGAATTTATGGAAAAAGCACTGAACGGGTAAACCGGTAAACCGGTAAACCGGCGAACCGGTGACGCCGAACCTCTGCCGTCTTCCGGCCCACCGGCTCGCCAGCTTCCCGGTTTACCTGCTTGCCCGTCTTCCCCCGTTTTCCCGCGCGATAGTTTTAAGAACAGAAATCATAATGCCCGCGCATGGCCGAAAACTCGCCCTGGATGCCCCGCAAGGCTTTCTTTGTCAGGGGCAACGGCAAGCACACCGAGAAGCTCACGAGCTTCGAGATGGCCCTTCGCGACGCCGGCATTGAGAAATTCAACCTCGTACGCGTCTCGTCGATATATCCGCCGGGATGCAGGGTCGTCTCCCGCGAAGAGGGCTTGAAGGACCTCTCGCCGGGCCAGCTCGTCTTCTGCGTCATGAGCGACAACTCCACGAACGAGCCCAACCGGCTCGTGGCCGCCGCGATAGGCGCCGCCATCCCGCTGGACGGCACCGCCTACGGCTATCTCAGCGAGCACCACTCCTTCGGCCAGAACGAGCAGCAGGCGGGGGACTACGCCGAGGACCTCGCCGCGGTCATGCTCGCCTCGACCAACGGCATCGCGCTCGACATCAACAAGGACTACGACGAGCAGAAGGACGTCTTCGTCATCGGCAGCAAGCACGTCAAGACGCGCAACATCACGCAGACGGCAGTGGGCGACAAGAACGGCCTGTGGACCACGGCCGTCGCGGCAGCCGTTTTCATATGCGGGCCATGAGGATCGCGCTGACCGGGACGCCCGGCACCGGCAAGACCGCCGTCGGGGGCGAGCTCCGGCGCCGGGGCTTTTGCGTCGTCGACCTGAACTCGCTGGCGCGCCGGCGGGGCCTTCTGGGCAGGTACGACCGCGCCCGGCAAACGCGCGAGGTCCGGCCGGCCGCCCTGGACCGCGCCCTGGACCGGGAGCTTCAGGGCCCCGGCCCGGTGTTCCTCGAAGGCCACCTCTCGCACCTTCTCAGGGTCGATTTTGCGGTCGTGCTCCGCTGCAGCCCGCCGGTGCTCCGGCGCCGGCTTGCGGCCCGCGAGTATCCCGCATCCAAGGTCCGCGAGAACAGCCTCGCCGAGGCCCTGGACGCGATAACGGCCGAGGCGGTGGCGCGCCTGGGCCGCCGCCGCGTGGTCGAGCTGGACACGACGCGGCGGAAGGCCGCCTCCGTCGCCGGCGACCTGGCGCGGCTCGCCCGCCGCCGCTCCCGCGGCGTCTCCGCCCTCCGCCCCGGGGGGATAGACTGGACCAATGATATTATTAGGAACGCAGATTATTACTCGCGGTGTGAGCCCCAGAAAAAGCGGCCGGGCCGATAAAGGGGACGCCCCGCCCTCCAGGCGCAGGAAGGCCCGCCGGGAGCTGGTCCGCACCGCCCGGGACATCCTCATCGCCGCGCTGGCGGTCGTCCTCGTGCTCGCCGCGCTGTATGCCTACTGCGGCGTCTGGCCGCCGATGGTCGTGGTCGAATCGAGCAGCATGATGCACGGGTCCGACAGCCAGCTGGGCGTCATAGACACCGGCGACCTGACGCTGGTCAAGAAGGCCGGCGGCCGAAGCGACATCATAACCTATGTCGAGGCCGCAGATCCGAAGGACCCGAACTACGGTTTCAAGACCTACGGGGATTTCGGGCACGTCATCGTCTACCAGAAGAGCGGCAGCGCCGGCACGCCGGTCATCCACCGGGCCATCGCCTGGATAGAGTACAACGCCACCGCCTCGGACCCGGCAAACAACATATACAAGGGCGACCTGCCCGACATCGGCGTTTACGGCGTGGCGGAATACACGGTGAAGGGGCTCTTTGCCCATCCCCGGCCCGACCGCGCTGTCCCCCTGACCATCCACCTCAACGCGATCTTCGCCGGCAACGCCCGCCACTCGAAGCCCCACGACGGCTTCGTCACGAAGGGCGACCACAACAGGATAGAGGAGACCGGCGCCGGCGTCGACCAGGAAACGCTGCAAACCTCGTTCGGGGTCTTCGTGGAACCGGTCAAGCCCGAGTGGGTGGTCGGCCGCGCCGAGGGCGAGCTCCCCTGGTTCGGCCTGCTCAAGCTCTGGATAGCCGGAGCGCCCTCGTCCGCCTTCCCGTCATCGAGCGTGACCGGCCTCGTCGTGGCTATCGTGCTCCTCGTGACAGTTCCGATGGCGCTGGACTTTTTCGTGCCGAGGCTCCTCAAGCGGAGGGAGGGAAGGAAGCAAGCGCGGAAGAAAGAGGGACGAGCTCCGTGAACCGTGATCCGTGAACCGTGAACCGTGGGGTGTTGACCGTGAACCGTGATCCGGGAGCCGGGGACGGAGGACAGTTGTCCATCCCCGCTCCCGGCCGCCGGTTCACGGTTCACGGTTCACGGTCGTCTCCCCGTCGTCCGCCCTGACCGAAACACCTATTACCGCATACAAGATAACTCGGTGACGGCTACAGGCGAGACGGTCCATGGTGCTTGAGGAATACCGGAAACAGGCAGACCCCTATCTCAATCCGATTGCCGCCTATTTCGTGCACACGCACCCCAACACCATGACCTGGCTGGCGTTCGTGTTCGCGGTGCTCGCCGGACTGACCTTCATCGCCACCAACTTCCTGGGCGAATGGTCCACCTACGCCCTCTTTCTGGCGGCGGCGCTGATATTCCTGAACGCCGGGTTCGACGCCCTGGACGGCAAGGTGGCCCGCCTCGCCAAGCGCGAAAGCAAGCGCGGCGATTTCCTCGACCACGTCCTCGACCGCTACGCCGACTTCTTCATAATAGGCGGGATGACCGTGAGCCCGTTCTGCGACCCGTGGATAGGCGTCCTAGCAATACTGGGCGTCATATTCGCCTCGTACATGGGGACGCAGGCGCAGGCCGTGGGCATCAAGCGCGACTACGGGGGGCTTCTGGGCCGGTCGGACCGGCTCGTGCTGCTCATCTTCCTGCCGCTCATCCAGATGTTCCTCGAGCTCTCCAGGCTGATCGGCCAGTCGCACCACTTCCCGATCACAGTCTCGGGCTTCACGCTCAATTTGTCGGTCATCGAGCTGATGATGATATGGTTCGCCATCGCCGGCAACGCCACGGCGATACAACGGGCCTGGACCACCTGGAACGAGCTCGAAAGGCGCGAGGGCGAGCCGCCCGCGAAGGCCGGCGACGAGGCCCCGCCGCCCGATACTGTCGAGGACACGGAGGCCGCGCTCGAGGCCGGGAGGCTGGACCTTTCGGTGGCCACGGCCCGGCTCCGCTCGGCCCGCCAGAACATCGAGCGGGACATGCGCAACCTCAAGGAAAAGGAGATAAAGCTCATGAAGCTCGAGCGCCGCATCGAGAAGCGCCAGATGGAGGCCCGGCGCAGATGATCGGTGCGGGAAGGGCCATCCCCGTCCTCGTGGCGCTCGCCCTCGTCCTGGCCGCCACGGCCACTCCGGGCGCCGCCGGCGCCGCGCCGCGCTCCGGCGGGCTGTCCATCTCAATCGTGCTCCCCGTGAACGGGTCGGAGGTCAAGGGCGACGTGAACATCACCGGCAACGCCTCCGGGCCCGATGGGGTGGCGCTCTCGGTCCAGCTCTCCATCGACGGCGGGCCGTGGTACGCCGCCGAGGGCAACCTGAGCTGGACGTGGCTCTGGAGCACGTTCGCGTTCGGGGACGGGCCCCGCACGGTCCGGGCCCGCGTGACCGGCGGCGGGGAAGAGTCGGCGGACGCTGCCACCTATCTCGTGCGCAACCGCAAGGCCACGTTCGCGCTGCGGGACGTTTTCCCGCCGGGGGACGGCCTCCGCCTGCGCCCGGGGGAGACCGCCGGCTTCTTCGTCCGGGTCGAGACCTCCTACATCGGGAGCTTCGTCGTCGGCTGGTTCCTCGACGGCGAGCAGGTCCGGTCGGGCGGGGCCGAGTGGTACAACCACACGGCCCGGGAGGGCGAGACGGGCAACCACACGGTCGAGGTCCGGGTCATTGCCGACGGCGCGGTGGAGGCCTCCCGCTCGTGGAACCTGAGCGTCAGGCCCTGGGCCATCCCGCCGGTCGTCAGGGGCTTTTCACCGGCCGGAAAAGACCTCGCGACCTACCGGGGCTACGAGGTCCGCTTCAACGTCACGGCCCTGGACCTGCAGGACCGGGGCCTCACCTATCATTGGAGGTACGATTTTGCGCCGGCGCCCGGAAACGCCACGGGCAGCTCGGCAGTCCTCCTTTTCAACTCCACCGGCGCGCATGTCGTCGAGGTGGAGGTCTCGAACGGGGAAACGAACACCACGGTGCGCTGGAACGTGACCGTCGAAGAGGCGCCGGCCATCGGCCTCTTCGACGTGCTGCCCTGCACGCTTTACATAGTCATCGGACTGTTTCTGGGGCTCTGGTACGGACGGCGGACAAGCCTGCGGCGTGCAGTATAAAGAACATTGAAGGCAGAGAGGCAGAAAGGGATGCGGAATAGTACCCTTTCTGCCTTGTTGGATTTCTGCCGTCCTGCCCGCTTCCCGCCCGTTTCACAACTCTATCTTCTCGAATATCTGGTCCTTGTCGCGGGCGTTGACGATTCCTACGACCTCGACATGGTCCTTGAGGCCGGAGGTCCTTATCTTGCCGCCCAGGACGTTCTGTATCTGGAAGACCCCCGCCGAGCAGCTCATGTGGACCAGGATGCGGACCGGCTTCTCCTCGCCCTTGCGGATGGAGACGTCGTCTATCGCCATGGCCGAGATGGAGTGGATGTCCTTCTTGCCCTTGCGGAACGGGATGCGGGCGCGGCCGCAGGCCATGTCGGAGCCGTCGCCGACCTTGACGCTCCCGCCCTCTATGCTGATGGATTCCACGGCCTCGTCGTGTGTGTAGACGGCCTCGAGCGTCTGGGCCTTGAGGCGGGCGAGCTTCCGCCGCTCCCGCCCGTAGAGGTCCAGGAGCGACGAATCCAGGAAATCCTCGCAGAGCACCACCGTGTGCAGGAAGTGGACGTCGCGGTGGATGGCGTTGCCCAGGTCGTGGACGTACGCCGCGCACATCACGACCGCCTCGGCGTCGTCGTAGCCGCCCGTCTTTTCAGTGACGGTGTTCGGCTGCACCCCGGCGTCGTTGAGCAGACGGAGGACCGAGACGGCGTTCTTGGCCACTATGCGCGAGTGGGTGAGCCCGTGGTCGTTGTAGCCCATCCGGCCGACGACGACGGTGTTGGCGTGCTCCAGCGTCCCCTGGATGAACTCGTCCTGCTCGAGGCGCTCGAGAAGGCGCCTGGCCTTGGCATTGTTCCTAATCAGCTCTGCCAGTTCGTTCTTCGCCTTCAGCCCCATGTTGACGTAGCCCGGCTTGTCGCCCCTTGCGCCCATGCTATTCCTCCTCGCCTTCTTCACGGCCGCCCTCCTTGGCGGGATCCCCTTCCGGGTCTTCCGACAGGTACGGGCTCCGGATGGTCCGGTAGAGCTCCTCGGCCGTCTTCCGGCCGACGCCCTTGACCTGCGAGAGCTCGTCGACGCCGGCGTTGAAAACGTTGTAGACGCTCCCGAGCTGTGAAAGCAGCCTCTGCGAGAGCGTGCCCGAGACATGGGGCAGCCCCTCGACGATGAACTGCTGCCTCTCGGGCAGCGAGAGCGAGCCCTTCACGCCGCGTATGGCCGGGATGCGCCCCTCGGCGTTCTCACGCCTGGCGATGGCCACGAGGATGCCGGCGGTCTCGCGGTCGTTTCTCGTGAAGATGGTCGGGACGCCGTAGTCCGTCACAATCGAGGCCAGCGTGCCCATTATGGCCTCCTGGCTCACGCCGCCCGTACCGTAGAGGCCCTCGCCCTCGATGACCAGGAGCGGCCGCGCGAAAGTCCCCTTGAGGTCCTTTATCTGGCCGAAGAGCCTGCCCTCCATAAGCGAGCCGACGAAGTCGGAGACCTCCTTGCGCTCCACGCCGACGCGGTCGGACAGGATGAAGTCCCCCACCGGGAGCTGTTTGGGAACGACGCGAAGCTCGTTTCGGGAAAGCTCCCGGACCACGCCGGAGTTGAACTCGCGGTGGTCGACGATGATAGTGAGGGGCTCGGGCGTCTCGGCGGGGAAGTCGCCCAATCTGAGCTGGCCCTTCTGCGAAGGGGGGGCGTGCGGCCTCTCCCCGGGCCGGGCCGCTGCCGACGGCCCGGATCGGCCGGGTCCGGCCGTATCCGCCCGCGCCGGCCCGGCGGGCCTCTCCTCGCCGCCGGCGCCCTCGAGGATCTCGATGGCCCGGCGGCGGATGGCGTCCTCCGGGGCCGGCGCCCCGCCGGTACTTTCCGCGGGCGCATCCGGCTCCGCCGCGGCAGGGCCGTTACCCGGGGCCGGCTCCTCCGCCAGGACGGGCTCGGGCTCGACGGCCCCTGCGGGCGGGAACCCCACCGCTATCTCGGCCGCAAGCTGCTTTCGGAGCGTCTCGAGCTCCTCCATCATCCGGCGCTCCTTGTTGCGCGCCGACCAGAAATAGGCCTCGTCCCGCGTGCCCCGGGCCATCAGGATGACCACCTTGCCGGCCATTTTTCGGCCGGTCCGGCCGCGCCTCTGTATCGTCCGTATCTCGGACGCCACCGGCTCGTAGAACACGACGAGCTCTGTGGACGGGATGTCGAGCCCTTCCTCGCCGACCGAGGTCGCCACCAGTGTGTTGAACCCGCCCTGCCGGAACTTCTCGATGAAGGCCGCCTGCTCCTTCTGCGAGAGGCCCTCGTCGTCGCCCTTGGTCGATTGGCCGACGAACCGCACCGGCCGGCAGCCGGGGACCCTTTCGAGCCGGGCCGCCACCTCCTCGGAGGTGTCGCGGTAGTGCGTGAAGACGATGATGCGCGAGGCCGGGTTTCGGCGGAGCTCCCCGCCGACTATCATGCACACCTTTTCCAGCTTGGGGTGCTCCGAGGTCAGGTGGTCGGCAAGATAGCGCGCCTTGATGACGTCCTCGTCCTTCATGACGATGGAAGCCGCCCTCGACGGCCCGCGCCCGGTGGCCTTCTCCTGCATCCGGTCCAGATAGTTCGTCAAGGCCCGCGTGCCCTGCGTCTCGATGAGCTCGAGGGCGTGGTTTATCTGGACGGCGGCGGCCTGCACGGCCGCGGCGTGGAACAGCGCCTGGGGCGGCCTCGGAGAGGCCTGGGCCATCCGCTGGCGTATCGCCTTCTGCGCCTCCAGGAGCTCGCGCATCGAGTGGCGCTCGCCCTTGCGCAGCAGGCCGAAGTCCTGGAGGAACTTCACCTGGCGCTTGAACGCCGACTTGAGGAACCCGAGCACGCGCATCATGTCGGGCGGGACCTCGACGGTGAGCCAGTGGATGCGGATGTCGTGGACGTAGGGCTTGACATCCGGGTCGTATTCCCGCCTTATCTCGACGCGCTGCATGTCGAGGTTCCGGCACACCTCGAGAATCTTTGCGGCGGTGCTCCCGGGCGAGGCGGTGATGCCCAGCGCCAGGCCGCCCTTCGCCCGGTACTTCTCGGCTATGAAAACGTAGGCGTAGTTGCCCACGGCCCGGTGGGCCTCGTCGAAGATGATGAGGCTGAAGTCGTCGAGCCTCATCGTGCCCGAGATGAGGTCGTTGAGTATGACCTGCGGCGTCGAGACGACCACGGGGCTGTCCTTCCATTCCCCGGCGCGGTCGGACGGCGCCATCTCGCCGGTGAATGTGGTCACCGGCCCCACGGTCAAAAACTGGGTCATGGTGTTGGCGTGCTGGAGCACCAGGGGCTTCGTCGGGGCCAGGAAGAGCGCCTTGCCGCCCTTTTTCTGCAATACGTCGGCGATGACCAGCGTGGCGATGACGGTCTTGCCCATTCCGGTCGGGAGGACCACGAGCGTGCTCTGCTCCAGGCAGGCCCGGCTGATGTTGGTCTGGTAAGCACGGGCCTCGAGCAGGTCGGGCTTTATCAGCGGGTGCGAGACGAACGCCATTGCGGAATCGAGCAAAGGGATGCGGGGTATTAAAGGTCGCTATGAGGTGGGTGAAAGTACGAAGGCGCAGGGCACAAGGCGCAGGGCGCACCGTTGAAGACCGCAACGGCGGTCTTCTCGGCCGAGACGACCGAAGGTCGTCTACGGAGGCTTAAGGGGCAAGGGACAAGGGGCAAGGGACAAGGGGCAAGGAGCAAGGGGGAATGTGAGAGCCTGTGAAGACGGGGCAGGGAGGAAATCAATGAGCCATCCCACGTTGACCATCCAACTGCTAACATCAAACCTTGCGCCTTGAACCTTGCGCCGTGCGCCATGCGCCTTGAGAACAATTCAGGTCGGCGGGTGCGCCCGGCGGTAGCGGACGACATAGCCGGCGATCCGGTTGCGCATGCCGATGTACTTGACATCGGTGAGCTCGCCCACCTTGAGCTTGCACTGCTCGAAGTCGCTCGTGAACTGGTCGGGGTATTTCCTGAGCAGCTCAATCGCCACGCGCTTTATGTACGTCGGCCGGATGCGTCCCATGCTATCGACTCGCATTCCCCTTGCGGGGGAACGAAGAAAGGGTTTCCCCTATATAATTGTTATTAACGACTGTGAGCGGTGAGCGGTGAGCGGTGAACCGACAGAAGACCGGGATTCGGCCACCGGCTGCCCGTCCCCGGTACCCCGGCTCACAGCTCACGGCTCACCGAGTTCGTCCCGGCTCACGGCCCCCAGCTCACCGTTCACCGCTCACCGCACACCGCTCACGGATTTCAATACCCCATTAGCCCACAGCACCGACTACAAGTGGGGAACACTCCGTCCGGCGCCTTCTGCAGCGCCTTCCTAAACGCCCGGAACTTCTCGCTGTTGTATATTTCGAGCAGCGGTTCTCCCTTCACGTTGCCCATGATTATGTCCGGGAAGTCGCGGCAGTTCACGACGTCGCCGTTGGGCATTATGTCGACCTGGAACCACGGCGCCAGGCAGCGCTTCCACCCGAGGAAGTCCTCCGGGTGGCGGTAGTAGGTCTCCACCTCCGTCGGGTCGAGCTGGGGTACGAACACGACGGGCCGGCCGAAGTCCATCTTCCCGATTTTGGCCACCTGTTCTGCGATGAGCTTCGTGTCCAGCCCGGAAAGGTCGCGCACGTAGCTCTTCCAGGCGAAGGGCTCGATGCCCAGCTCGCGTTTGAGTATCTCGGTGTGCTTCTTCCCGAGCGCCTCGCTCGTGAACCAGGAATAGTATACGACGATTATGTCGGGCTTGAGGCCCGCCGCCTCCTTCAGCGTTTCGATGAGAACGGACTGGTTGGTCTGCGATATCGTGGTGAGCGTGTAGATGGTCGGCTTGCGCTTGCGGTGCTGCCTCTTCAGCGCCTGTATCCTCTCGAAACCGCGTTGTGTTGTATCATACGCCCCTTTCAGGCCCCGGCACCGGTCGTGAATCTCGCGCGGGCCGTCCAGCGAGACGCAGAGCATGTCCCAGCCGTTTCGGACTATCTCCTCGGCGTTCTTCTCCAGTCCGACGCCGTTCGTGACTATCTGGACCGAGAGGCCCTTCCTCTTCATGTAGTTGACCAGCGGGACCAGGTCCTTGTACAGGAACGGCTCCCCGCCCGTGATGTATATGTGAGGCTTGCGCGGCAATATCTCGTCCACCATCCGCTTGTAGCTGTCGAGCGGGACCTCGCCCACGACCTTGGGCGCCCCCTCGAGCTTGTTGTAGCCCTTCTCGCCCCACTGGCCGCAGATGGCGCAGCGGTGGTTGCAGCGGTGGGTGATGCGCATGCTGACCAGCCAAAGCGAGTCGCTTTTCCCGTCGGGCCGGTCGTGGTCGCGGCTTGCCAGCACGTACTTCCGGTAGACGCCCCGGGCCATCTTGTAGAAGAGCCCCGGGTGCTTCCAGAGCGGGACCCAGAACTGGGTCGGGACGCGGTTTATCCTCTTGACCCCGGCGATGGCGGCCATTTGCGGGACGGCGAAGGGACTCGACCAGCATAAAGATAACGAAAGCGACGGGTAAACCGGTAAACCGGTAAGCCGGTAAGCCGGTAAGCCGGAAGGTGAAGGGCAAGCCCGCAGCCCGTCCCCCGGTCTACCGGTTTACCGGCTTACCGGTTTACCGGTTTACCGGCTTGCCGGTTCACCGTTGATATTAATATCGAGAAGGCGCATCCTGTCCCCGAGGGCAAGCTTGGCCACGCGCAAGGTATACATCAGCGCCTGCGGCATCGGGCTGGGCCACATCGGCCGGGTCGTGGCCGTGGCCGACGAGCTGAAAAGGGCGGGCGCCGAGGTGGTCTTCTCGACCTACGGGCCCGCCTACCGATACATCACCGCCGCGGGCTACCGGGCCTACTCCTCCCCGATGCTGATGTGGGAGGAGGAGGAGGACGGCTCCGTCTCCACCGCCCGCTCCGTGCGCCGCCTCGGCGACTACATCGGCATATTCCGCAAGCATCTCGCCCAGGAGCGCGAGCGCATCGGAAAGGAGCGGCCCGACGCCATAATCTCCGATTCGCGCTACTCCACGGTGTTCGTCGGGACGGATTTCGACGCCCGGTTCTTCTTCATATCAAACCAGATAAGATTCCTGATGCCCGACTGGCGGAAGGGGGGCTTCCCGCGCCTTTCGTCCGACATCATCTCGGCCCTGAACTACTTCTGGCTCCGCCACGCAGATGGCATCTTCATCCCCGACTTCCCCCTGCCGGATTCTATATCGCGGGAGAACATGCAGGTCCCGCCCGACGTGATGCGCCGGCTTGTCTTCACCGGGCCAATATCGCGCAAATCGCCCGAGGACCTGCCCGATGTAAACGAGATTCGGGAGAAATACGTTCAGGGAGAGGACCTGTTCGTCTACGCCGCTGTCTCCGGTCCCGGAAAATCCCGCATCCCCATGCTCGAGGCCCTTCAGGCCACACTGCCGTCATTCAAGCGCAAGTCCGTCATAGTCCGGGGGGAGCCGGGCAACGACCTGAACGTCTGGCAGGACGAGTGGGTCAATGTCCGCGGCTGGGCCGAGGACCGCTATGAACTGCTCAAGGCCTGCGACGTCGTCGTCTCCCGCCCGGGGTTGACCACGATAAGCGAGATAGTCCGCTTCGGGAAGCCCTGCGTGCTCATCCCGACGCCGGGCCAGTCCGAGCAGGAGGGCAACGCCCGGAGCATGGAGGCGCTCGGCGCCGCCCGGCTCATCACCCAGAAGGAGGTCTCCCACCGGACCGTGAAGGAGGCGCTCGGGGACATCGTCGCGCGCTCGGCGGATTACTGCCGGGCGACGGCGAGGCTCCAGAAGCTCGCCGCGGATTGCGGAGGCGCCCGCCAGATAGCCCGGACAGTCCTCGAGCGGACCGGATAGCCGTCAGGGATTGAAGGGCGGCTGGGGCGGCGGCGGAGGAGGAGCTTGGGGCTGCACGGGGTGGATCGGCTGGGGCTGGGGCGAGGGCGGCTGGTAGGCAGGCTGTGGCGGGGCCTGCTGGGAGGGATTCTGCGGCTGCGGAGGCGGCTGGTAGGCGGGCTGCTGCGGGGGGACGGGCGGCGCGGGCGGCGGCTGGTAGGCCGGCTGGGGCGCCGGCTGGGGCGGAGGATAGTACGGCTGGACCGGTGGGGCGGGCGGCATCGGCGCCTGCGGAGGCGCGCCCTGCGCCTTCAGCGCCTTGGAGAGCCTCCGGGCCATCAGGACCGCGATCACCGCCACCACGAGCGATATCACCGCCAGGCCGCCGAGCAGGGCGTCCGACCGGCTCATCGCGAACCCGCCGGCCGCCCGCGTCGCCGTCACCGTGACACTGGAGACGGCCCCGGTCTCGGAGCTCATCGGCGTCCAGGTCACGTATATCGTGAGGGGCCCCTCGGTTGCGCCCGAAGGCACCTTGTACTCGAAGGAGCCCTCCATCTTGGTGGTCTGGACCTGGTTTTGGAAGGTGAAATCGCCGTACTTGATGGTCGCCGGCTCCCCGACGGCCGGGGCCTGGCCGTGCCGCACTACCTTATAGGATATCCGGACCTTCTCCCCGGGCGCGACCGTGTCCTTGTCCACGGAGAGCTCCAGGGTGTAGTACATCTCGCGCGAGAGCGAGAGCGTTCCCGAGGCGAGGACCCGGCCGTTCTGGTAGGCGAAGACCTCGACATCGTACTCGTCGGAGGCGGCCGCCGGAACCTTGAAGTCGAACCCGCCCGACCTCCCGCCGGCAAGCTGCCGTTCGAGCACCAGGTTCCCGTCGGAGTCGGTGATCTTCGCGAAGAGCTGGGGCGTCTCCGTGCCCCCGCCGGAGAAGGCGTAGGTTATCCGGACGGTGGCGTTGGCCCGGTACGTCCCCGGCGAGGCGTTCACCGTCATCGAGCCGAACGCCACGGGGGCGCGCGTCGATGTGCCGCCGGAGGCGCCGTTCGGCCCCGAGATCGATACGTAGATGTAGACAGACCCCTCGAGGTCCCCGGGCAGTGTCCAGTCCAGCGAGGAGGACGGGCTGGTCCGTACCAGCAGCACCCGGCTGGAGTACGAGTAGGGGCTCCCGGCGACGATGCGGTAAGTGAATGTCAGCTGGCCCGTGACGTTGGGGGCGTAC
>Ga0233425_10000674_pt1 | contig 85761 bp, 104 predicted proteins | sample Watercolumn_Towu_2_FD_181712 | JGI IMG/M metagenome (GOLD analysis project Ga0233425, IMG submission 181712) | Freshwater microbial communities from Lake Towuti, South Sulawesi, Indonesia - Watercolumn_Towuti2014_140_MG | ecosystem: Environmental > Aquatic > Freshwater > Lake | place... | reverse complement strand
TGGGGGGTGAGCTATGAGTCCATACACGGTTGAAGTTGCCTCTTCTCAGCAAAGCAAGCTAAAACACCTTGATGAGAAGCACGCCATCGAAGAAGCAGCACAAAAGCAATGCATTGTCGCGTATTATGACGACTAGGGGGAACACTATGGTTGGCCGCTATCGAAAATGCATCTCCTGCCGCATGGAGATCAGAAAAACATCACGACTTCATGCCTATCTGTGCAGGGACTGTGAGCATCAACTTAAACAGTTGGATCTGCCTCTTTCCGCACATTACGGCATTTGAGGCTTAGAGGGCACGCGAGTATGGTAGAGTGAGCTTGAGCGTGTCATTCGTTAAACTAGCGTGAGCTTTGGTGATATCTACGAGAGGAGGAATATCGATGGATTTGTAGAAGTTCTTTCTTTCACTGGATCCCTTTACCTCTATTTTTTTTCCGTTTGCCTGGAGCATGATCGTTCTTTTTTTCACACTGGGAAGTTTTACTGCTATTTTAATTCCTTTTTCGTTTTGGGTGATCTCACAATACGGTTCTTCGTATTTTTCAAACGCACGTCTCACTTCCAGCGTTTTTTTAAGAGCAAAGCGAATAACATCTCGAACTTTTTCAATATCTACTTTCACCCTTTTCACCTGTTTTAGATATAAATCTGGCTTTATAAAACGTGCTTATCGTGCACAGTCGTATAGGAATGTAGTTCTTTGTCGGTAAACCAGAGCTTTACTTCCTGTTCTGATTCACCTGGAGAGGAAGCGTGAATAAGGTTGGCGATGGCGATCTTTCTTTCATCTGCGCGACCATAACTGATATGTGCATAATCACCACGAATGGTTCCGGGCAGTGCTGTTTTTGGTTCGGTGCCACCGACGATCTTTCGTACGTTTTCTACGGCATTGACACCTTCGATGACTATAACCATAATAGGTCCTTGGGTAATGAATTCAAGAAGTGCGTCACGAACTGCTTGTCCTCGACGTTTGGTGATGTCTTCAGTGTAATGTTTTTCAGCGAATTTTTTATCGACCCATTGCATTTTCATGCCAATAATCTTCAAGCCGCGTTGTTCGAAACGTTGAATAATCTCACCGATGAGACCTCGTTCTACACCGTCTGGCTTGATAAGGACTAGTGTTCGTTCTATCATTTCTTATACCTAGTTGTCCACTTCAGTTTGTCTGGATTTCTTCCCAGCTTTAACTGATTTTTCTTACACTTACTCGAACAAAAGTTAAGAATTTTACCTTCTTTCAGAACATAGATCATGCCTGTACCGGCTGCAATGTTTTCTCCACAGAACGTGCACTTCATGTTCTCTTTTTACCTCTTTTTGCTTGAGCTAACGAACGTGCTTCAATTTCTGTTTCACGCAACATGAGAATATCTTTTTCTCGAATAGGGCCTTTGATGTTTCTTCGGAGAATTTTATTTTTATCAGGACCGTCTAATACTTTACATCGCACTTGAGTGATGCCGCCGCGTGTGTCGCTTCTTCCAACGACTTCTTCCACGACTGCTGGCACAGCTTGTGAGAACCCCTTCTTCTTTTCTTGTTCTTGAGAAGGCTTTTGCTGTTGATACTGTTGACGTTTATCCATTTTATGCCTTTAACTTCGTGGCGATTTCTTTAATGAGATCTTTTGAATCGCCTTCAGCGATAACGGCAATAGCACCGGTAGGAACACTTAATCCTGCAGCAGCTCCTAGTTCTTCTTTACTAGGTACTTCCACTAAAGGAGTATTCTTTTCCTTGCATAAGGGAACCATGTGCATGATAATTTCAGGGGGATTCACATCCTTTGCCACGAGAACTAACTTTGCGGTTCCTCGCTCGATTGCTTTGGTAGCTTCATTGGTTCCTTTCTTGATTTTGCCTGTTTTCTTGGCAATTTCAACGGCTTCATACGCTTTCGCCATGATATCTTTTGGTGCTTCGGCCATGTTGTTTTCCTCCACTAGGTTGTAGAGGAAAGTGGCTCAAGTTGGTTTAAAAAGGTTTCTGCACCTCGTTTATCAGAAGCTTAATATACCGTAAGGAATGGTTTTTCTTACGGTTGCTACGATTGACGAGCGTATTTATGATGCGCTGGCACGTTATGGGCCACGTGATGTGGTTGATCTTTCTTTAGAATTATTTCAACCTCTCTCTGGAGATCTTGCTCAAGATGCCTTCTTCTTTGACGCCTTGAAGCGATTAGAACAATCTGGAAGAATTGAGTGATATCTAGCAGTAGAGGATGATCCACGACTTTCCGCGGAGGATCAGAAGAGCCCTTATACTGGAAAAACTTATGGTGCTACGACGTGGCCTTCTCGAAACTCTGCATTCGGTAGATGGCTCAGGTTACATCATTTGGGTTAAGGATGAGTAAAATAGAAGACATACGTATCTTTTTCAATACTATCTAGACGACAGAAACATTTTCTCTCAAATTGAATCACTTGATCAATCCTTACTTGTTTGATGGTGTGTTCTGCGAGACCGGATTTGATGGAGTTATCGGGCATCACAATCTTTACTTTGACGAGATCTTTTGAGACGGGTAACCAATGGATCAATCGTGCATTGAGATCCGGTTGCAATTCAAGAGAATGGAAGGTATTATCTTTGATGTTGTACAAATGCATGAAGCGATAGGCTTTTCCTTTTTCTAATTTGTCTTCAATGTAGAATTTTCCTTCCGTGGGAAGATGGCGAGTACCATGACTGGGAACATCAGGGTGAATAGGGACTTCTGCTTTGATTTTTGGTGCGTTTTTGATGGTTATTTCTTTTGGATTTTCCACGAAGAAATAGCGATGCGTTTGTTTGTCAATAGAGGCACGATTAAACGAATAGATTGCTTTCATGAAATCCTGGAACGAGACGGTTTTATCGACTTTGGATGGACCGAGTTCGGTAATGTAACGGATGAATGCAGCCGGTTGCAAGCCACGACGCCGGAAGGCCGCCATCGTTGGTAAACGGGGATCGTCCCAGCCGTTGTATTCTTTCTTTTCGATCGCTTCCCGGAATCCTGAGGTGGAAATACGCAGATCCTCGAAGTTAATTCTTCCGATGTGGATATATTCTGGGATTTCCCAACCGAAATATTTGAAGATGTAGCTTTGGCGATCCATATTGACGATATGGTCTTTACCTCGGATGACATGGGTCATGCCATTATCGTGATCATCGACAGCAACTGCGAAATTCATTAACGGCCAGACGCGATATTTCTTTCCAATGCGTGGGTGTTCAGCGTCGTTAATACGGAATGCAGGCCAATCACGAACGGCAGGATTAGGATGCTTGACATCTGTTTTAATTCTTAAGACCGCTTCTCCTGGTTCGTAACCATCAAACATTTTTTTCCATCGTTCCTTTTGTTCTTTTACTGAAAGAGAACGGCATGGACAGGCCTGTTTTTTTTCCATGAGCCCTTTGAATTTTTCCTGATCACATGTACAGACATATGCTTGGCCCTGATCAATAAGTTGTTGAGCGTGGAGATAGTAATCGTCCATTCTGGATGATTGGATGACTTGCGTTTGCTTTTGCTGGGTGAGCCATTCGACGTCCTTCATGATCATGTCATATCCTGGCAGATAAATGTCTCCGGGGTTGGTGTCTGCTATTCTGACGATGAGTTTTCCCTTGTACTTCTTTGCATATTCTGAGTTCAACAAAAGAACAAGACTGTGTCCTATATGTAATGGACCGGTAGGGCTAGGTTCAAAACGGAAAGTGTAGACACCCTTCTTCTTTGCTAATTCCGGCAGCTGCTTTTGGGTGTCTTTTTTTTCTTCCTTGGGAAGTTGAGCAAGTTTCTTTTCCAAGTCTTTCTTAGAGAGACTTTTGACGTCTTTAATGACCTGCTCGATCTCTTTTTTTAATTTGGGAATGTCTTTCTTTGCAGAGGGATCTTCACCAATGACCTTGCCTATAACAACCCCTGGATCGGCTTTGCCGTAGCGCTGTATATTCAGAAGAACGTGTTTTTCAATGCTCTCTTTTTTTACCATGCTTATGCGCCAAATCTTCTCTTTCGTGTTTTATATTCGTCCAAACAGTGGACAAAATCTGCCTTCTCCAATTCAGGCCACATCTTTTCCAAGTATATCCATTCGGAATAGACGGACTGGAAGGGGAGGAAGTTGCTTGATCTTTTTTCTCCACCACTTCTGACCACCAAATCAGGCTCGCTGGAGAGGTAGAGATTATCTGAGAAGAGTTTCTCGTTGATATCTTGGATATTCAATTTTCCTTCTTTGACGTCTTCAGCTATTTTCTTTGCAGCGTCAATAATTTCCGAGCGACCGCCGTATGCCATGGCGAAATTAACAATGTATTGATCGTTCTCTTTTGTTCGGTCCATGATCTCCTGCATGGTTTTCTGTATTTTTTCCGAGAAGAGGTGCAATCTTCCTATGAAGTTAATGCGGATTTTGTTTTTTTCAAGACGATCGTCTTTTTTTAATGCTTCAAATTCCTTCAGGAAGATTTCCATGAGGTAATCAAATTCATCTTTTGGCCGGGAATGAAAATTTTCTATGGAAAAACAATATAGGGTTAGTTCGCGAATACCGTATTCTTGGCACCATTCCATGATATGCTCGACTTTCTTTGCTCCCCATTCATGGCCTTGCCAGGGTTTCATCATCAGCCGCTTAGCGAAGCGTCTATTACCGTCAAGAATGAAGGCAATGTGCTTGGGTACGGCCGTGTTGAGCGATGGGAGCGTTATCATGTTCCTTTTACCCCGTATGCTTCATTTCTCCCTTTTTTTGTTTATAAGGCTTTTGTTGCGCCTACCATATGAATAAGCACGAGGGCGGCTAGGAAGAGAGCATATATTACTAATAAGATTACGCCTTCCATGATGCGGTCAAACCATTTTACTTGGAGATAGCGCAAGAACATGACGGTGATCAGAATGGCCATGGGAATAGCGAAATAGAGATCGAATGCGGAAATTGCAAGGGGGGAGAGGGTGGCTGTTATACCACTCACGATGAGCAGATTAGTCATTGCCGATCCCAAAATGTTTCCGATCAGGAGATCGCCCAGCTTTCTTCGTGCTGCTGCGATAGTCACCATGATTTCTGGCATGGCTGTTCCCAATGCGATGGCGGACATGGCGATGATTTCTTCAGGGATATGCAATCCTGTTGCCAGCGTGATGGTTGAGGAGATGAGGTATTTTGTTCCGATGAAGATGACGACGCAGGCAAAGAGGACGTGGAGAACTTCCTTGATCACTGCTTTTTTCTTGTGCGTATAAGGGTGGGCCTGTTGAACGAGCTTTTGATATTCCTTATAGTCTAGACCTGCGTGTAGTTTATGATCGTGTTTTTTTATGAGATGATGCGTCAAAGGACGGTACCAGTGCGTCAACAAATATTCGAAGGATGCATGCTGATCAGGATGATGACGTCGTATTACTCTTGAGATATAGACTATTCCCAAAACGAGCAAGATGATTCCTTCCACCCGTGAGATGCCGTGCTGTGCCAGGAAGTACCAAAGGACCGTTATCAGCAATAACATCAGCGTTTCTTTTCGGTAGATTTTCTTTTTGATGTCCATCGGCAAGAGCAAGGATGCTATGCCTAGGAGCAATCCCATATTCACCATATTGCTTCCGAGAATCAAACCTGTTGCGATAGAGGTGTGCTGTTGAAGGGCACTTGCGATGCTCGTGACTGCTTCCGGCATGGACGTGCCTATGGCCACCATGGTGAGGCCGATGGTTAATTCCGATATGCCGAGAAGCTTTGCTGTTCGTTCTGCTGCAGTTACCAGATGGTCTGACCCCTTGACCACCACGCCAAGTGCGAGAATAAAGACAATCAGGGTTATGAGCATCTATCTTGCCTGTTGTGAGGTTATAAAAACTTTTACTATTACTCTCTTGTGGTCTAGAGCCGTTTTTTGCCCAAAAAGGCGTTTTTCCTTGCTTTCTGCCTGTTTAGAAATGTTTATATACTCCCAGTAATCACATCAGATTACTCTAGGTCAGTGATAATAATGGCGCTCTCTGATTATCTTATCTTACAACATTATCTCACCGTTATTCTCTTAATTATCGCAGCTGTGTTGTGGTATAAGCTCAAACAGTCTGCCGATATCAGCCAATTACGTGGTTCCCGCATGTATAGCACTGCGCTGTTGTTGACCTTGCCTTTCCTTATTAGCGTTATTACTTTTATACCTGACCAGATTGAAGTGATGTTGAAACAATTGCTTTTATTGTTGATCTTTATCTTACTTGCTGTTGCCGGTATTCGCAGCTATCGTGAGGCATTCAAAGAACGTAAAGACCTCTTGCGTGAGTTATACGAAGGGGCTGAAAAACACCCTATCCGCTTAGAGTTCGCCAAACACATTGTTGAACCTGAAATACACAAAATCATGGATGTGAAAGAGAAACATCTTCTTGAACGCAAGTCCTTACAAGCAAAAGAACGGGCACTTATTCACAGAGAAGAACAATTACAAAAGAAAGTTGATCGTTTGGAAAACTTGCATAAACAACTCAAAGAACAGGAAGCCAAGTTAGTGACGATGAAACAAGAACTTAAAGAAAAGGAACGTTCTGCCGGACAGAAGATTGATGTTGCTGCCAAGAAACAGAGTGAATTACAGGCTACCCAACAACGTCAAACTGAAAGAGATGCCCGTTATGCCGAGAAGATCAAAGCCTTGGACCAGAAAGAAGCTAAACTTCATGAAGAATACAGCACGATGAAGGCTGAGTTGAAGAAGAAATTTGATCAATTAATCCTTGAGCAACGGGAAAGCTTGAAGAAGCAAACCACCAAACAAGACTTGTACGTCAAGGAACGAGAAGACGACCTGAAAAAATACCGAGAAGAACTGAACCAGAGAAAAGACGAGCTTCACAAGAAGAGGAAAGAGGTTGACGATATGAAACAGGAGCTTGTCGATATCAAAGAAGAACGCTCTTATTTACAGCGAGAACGCGAAAAATACCAAACAGTAAAAGAAGATGCTCTTTCCACGCGCACGAAATTGAAAAAGGAACAACACGACTTTGAAAAAGACCGATCAGATGTCTTAGCTCTTCAGGAAAGCGTTAAGAGACATGAAACCAAATTGAAAAGACGTGAGGAAGACTTACGCAAAGACATTGAACGATTACGAGAGCGTGAGGCTGAAGCGAAGAGATCTCTTGAAGAAGCACGACGAGGAAAAGATAAAATCAAACCATTCAGTGAACCTCATTCCATCGTGTGGACTACTGCGGATAAAAAAGACAAGAAAACGACGAATAAAACATCATCTCGAGGAGGAATTGTAGCCGAACTCAAGTCACATGTTAACCATGTCCTTGATCTCTTTGGCTTCTAATTACTATGGCAGCCTTTGAACAAGCAATCTTAGGAATGGATGTGTTGGCTTTATTCTTTTGTTTAGTTACTTTAGTGTATATCAAACGAAACAGGGAATATGAACGCATGGAACTTGAAAATGGCTTGAATGCGTTATTGTTTGGAGTGTTCTTCTTGTTTATTTCCTTACTTGTCCATGCTTTAGTTTATGCAGAAAAGAACTTCCATGATACTCTTGTTTTGAGCTTGCCTGAAGCAGCAACGTATGCTGGCTACCTGATGAATATTGCTGATCTGGCATTAGTACCTTTATTTGCCGTCTGCTTTTTTGTTGCTCTTTTGTTTGTCTACCGACAATTAGCTAAAGAGAAGAGGGCAGATAAGAAAGCGAAGAGTGACTAATTAGGCTTGTCTGGCACTTCGTGGTGTTTTAAACATCGACATTGATATCCTTCTTGTGCATCTCCTATGAGGATAATTGGTGAATTATAGGATGCTGGTTTGCCATTCACTAGTCGTTGCGTTCTCGTTGCAAGTGCTCCACATTCCTCATAATCACAGATACCGGTGAGTTTGTGCACGATGTCTGCTCGTGCTAATAGATAATGCATTTGTCCGAAGGGTTCTCCTCGGAAGTCAAGATCGAGACCTGCGACGATGACATTTTTATCACGCCGTAACAATCCTTCCACTACTCCCTCTATCCCTGGAGAAAAGAACTGAGCTTCGTCGATGGCAACTACTTGAGTAGCTCCGTTTACTGCCTCCAATATTCTTCGTGGATCTTTTTCGTCGACTAATTTGCAGTCGCAGCGTAATTGACCGAAACGAGATTGAACTTCTACCGTTCGTGTATCGAGTGCTGGTTTTAATACCACAAAAGAACATCCCCGAATATAATGCAGACCATCAAGACGATGAATTAATTCTCGTGTTTTTCCACTCTTCATCGGACCGCAGTAGACTTCGAGAATTCCCGGCTTGATGTTTGGATCATATCTATTCACCATATTTTTGTGACCGTCTTCTTTGTTTTAAACATTGTAGGGATAGAATACATCTGTTTTAGTTCATAGATAACCAGCGTAAGGTTTATAAAGGGGCTTGGAATTGATAGTAGTAGATTTCTGCATCATTTTACTGGTGCACTTCCATGCTTATCCTATCAAAAAGGTGAGGATTGAGACTTCATGGACATGAACGACGAACTCAAGAAAATTACTCGACACGGAACAACGACGGTTGGAATGGTGTGTTCAGATGGCATTGTTTTAGCTGCTGATAAACGTGTTACTTTAGGCGGCATGTTTGTTGCCCACAAGAAGTTTGACAAGGTCATCAAAGTTACTGACAATCTCGCTTTGACTGTGGCTGGTTCAGTGAGCGAAGCGCAATTAGTTGTCCGCTTACTGCAGGCTGAATTAAAACTCAAATCTATGCGAACGGGAACTGTATCTAACATCAATGAAGCGGTTAACCTGTTAGGCACTATCGTGTATCAAAATATTCGTAAGTTTAGCCCCATCGTCGCCATTACTGGCTTTGTTGTGGGTGGAGTGGATGACCGAGGATTCCATCTGTATGAAGTGGGACCTGATGGCAGCATCATGAAGCATGATGACTTCATTGCTGATGGTTCAGGTATGATGATGGCATTCGGTGTGTTTGAAACACTCTACAAGAAAGACATGAAAGTGAGCGAGGGAGTAGCATTAGCAGTGAAGGCTGTTAATTCTTCCATCCAACGTGATACTGCGTCTGGTGAAGGGGTTGATGTCTTTACGATTACGAAAGCAGGAGTTCAGAAAGTATTCCACAAACAAATTGAGCGCAAGCTCGAGATGTAATTTTCCTTAGATTATTTATGAATATTTAGTTTTGTACCATGAGCACCATTATTGATACCATTCTTCAGGACTTACCTAAGGGGGCTATTAGCGATTCGGTCTATGAAGGAGCCAACATTATCTTGTATACGCGGGATAAAGAATTCTTTTTGAATAAATCAGATGTTATTCGAGAGATCGTTAATAAAATCAAGAAAAGGGTAGAGCTACGAGCAGATCCGAGCATCACGATGGAGCTCGAGAAAGCTGAAGAGGTTATCAAACAAACGATTCCTGCTGAAGCTTTGATTGGAAATATCTTATTCGATCCACAACGAAGCATTGTCGTTATTGAGGCTGAGAAACCAGGATTAGCTATTGGCAAGCAGGGAGACATCTTAAAAGAAATTAAAAAGAAAACATTCTGGGTTCCTCAAGTACAGAGAACACCTGCCTTGCGCAGCCAGATTATTGAAAACATTCGATCGGTTTTATTCCAAAATAATGATTACCGTAAAAAGTTTTTGAATAAGGTAGGACAGCGCATTTACAATGGATATACGAAAGAGAAAAAAGAAGAATGGGTACGCGTTACGTTCTTTGGTGCTGGACGTCAAGTTGGCAGAAGTTGCGTTTTTTTACAAACGCCTGAAAGCAAGGTTTTGTTAGATTGTGGAGTGAATGTTGCGTATGATGATTTTAATGCCTATCCGTTGTTGGATAGCCCAGAATTTAAGATTGAGGAATTAGATGCAGTTATTCTTTCCCATTCCCACTTAGATCACTGCGGATTTATTCCGTTCTTATATAAGATGGGTTTTAGAGGACCTACGTATTGTACTGCTCCTACTCGGGATGTTTCTGCGTTGTTAGCGTTGGATTACATCGGTGTTGCGTTTAAACAAGCCAAGAAGAATGTGTTTGATGTTGATGACGTGAAGGAAATGGTGAAGCATACCATTACTCTTGATTGGCAAGAAGTTACCGATATTACACCTGATTTACGGTTGACGTTGTATAACTCCGGGCATGTGTTAGGAAGCAGCATGGCACATTTACACATTGGTAATGGGTTACATAATATGCTGTACTCTGGGGACATGAAATTTTTGAGAACTCAACTGCTTGAACCTGCTGATACGGATTTCCCTCGCTTGGAGACGGTTATCTTAGAAAGTACCTATGGCGGACGTGCAGATGTGTTAGGATCCAGAAGAGATGCTGAGATGCGATTGATCAATAAAATTAATGAAACGATCAAGCGCGGTGGAAAAGTGTTGGTTCCTGTGCTAGGGGTTGGACGAGCACAAGAAGTGATGATGATCGTGCATAAAGCAGTTCGTGAAGGACTGATACAGCCTGTTCCTATCTATGTTCAAGGAATGGTGTGGGATATTACTGCTATTCACACTGCGTATCCTGATTATCTGAATCGAGATTTACGCAAGAGTATTTTCCATAAGGATCAGAATCCCTTCATGAGCGAGATTTTCAAGAAGGTGGGAAGCAGGAAGGAACAGGAACAAATCATGGAAGGCGGACCTTGCTTGATTTTAGCTACCTCAGGTATGTTAAATGGCGGGGCTAGTTTAGAATATTTCAAACAGATGGCTGATAACCCTAAAAATACCATTGTGTTTGTGAGTTATGTGGGTGAAGGAACAATTGGACGCAAGGTACAGAATGGAGATAAGACTATCATGTTATTGGGAGCACAGAAACCTGAGACTATTTACGTTAATTTAGAAGTTGCTATCATTAGCGATTTAACAGGACATGCTGGACGTAATGAATTGTTACGATTTGTTCATCAATTGAGCCCTAAACCAAAACGGGTTATTGTCAATCATGGTGAAGCTTCGAAGTGTTTGGAATTGGCAAGTTCATTGCATAAAATTAACAGCATTGAGACGTATGCACCGAGAAACTTGGAAACCATTAGATTACGATAATCTACTCTGTTTTATGTTACCACTTATTGGTTAGGATAAAACATAAGCTTTATATAGCTCGTTCTGGCCTTTAGGTAGGGGTTGCCCATTATGAATAAAACCATACTGTTGACACTGGTCTTAGTTGTTTATTTTGGCATGGGTTTGACTAGCGGCATCTTTTTGCATGACTTGTTTTTGCCTGATCGGGAACTACCTGCAGGGGGTTCTTTTTTAGTTGATCGAGCAAGTCCTTATGATCATATCAAGGAAGAACAGGTTAAATTGTATGATGATAGGGTGGAGATTTTACTTCCTGGGAAACAATTAAGTTGGGCACGATTTGCAGACAGTAATTCCATGGATCCTGTTTTTGACCATACTGCAAATAGCATCGAAATCATTCCTCAGCAACCTGAAGATATTCATGTTGGAGACATTGTCGCTTTTCAGTATGGTGAAGGCTTGATTGTTCATCGCGTAGTTGAAATTGGTAACGATGAGCAAGGGTGGTATGCGTTGACTGCTGGAGATAATATTCATACTGTTGATGCTGGCAAACGAAGGTTTAATGATATCAAATACCTTACTATCGGGATCCTCTATTAATTTTTGAAAGAAACCTACTCTTTGTTTTTCTTGCTTTCGTATTCTGTTGCACATTCTGAAGAACAGAAGCGATACATCCGATCATCAATTTCTTCTTCGACAATGTTTTCGTTGATTAAAAGAGCTCCGCAATTGGTGCATTCTGCAGTTTTCTCTTCCTCATCATATCCCTTCATGAAGCCTTCATCGACGTCAGTGATTTCGTCCTCTTCGTCTATGAGTTCTTCGCGCCCTTCGTCGGAATAGATGTCTTCTTCCTTGTCACCCATTTCCATTTCCTTCATGGTTTCCTCTCTTGTTTTCTTAGAAGGCATAATTTGAAGGCGATTTTGAGCCTTTTTAAGGATTTCGTGGATGGATTATGACTATTCTTTTGGAATAATTGCTACTGGACCTAATCCCGTATAAATTTTATCTACTACTTTGATGTTTTCTGTGTCTATCACGGTGATGGCGTGAGTATTGTAATTCGTAACATAAGCCCTATTTCCGTGAATGTAAATGGACGTAGGATACCCTTCGGTTTCCAGGTTACCCACTACTTTTTCTTGAGAGAGACCGATAATAGTAATGTCAGCTGATCCTCCGTTTGTGACCCAGAGGAATTTATCATCTGATGTAAAGGCTACTCCATTGGGTGCGACACCAGTTTTAATGCGTGCTGTTTCTTTTTGCATTTTGATGGGAATGAGAGAGATGTCGTTGGATTCTTCATTGGTGACGGCAAGATAGTGACCAAGATGGCTTATCGCGATGCTGGTTGGGGAAGGACCAACTTTGATGTTCTTGGTTAACTCATTGTTTTTTCCGTTCAAAATAGCAACTACATTTTCGAAGTTACTTACTACATAGATATACTCTTTGTTTTTATCTGCTACCATAAATGTTGGCTTTTTGATGTCTTCGCTATGAAGCACACTTTTTGTATTTTTATCCATTGCTTTTACCGTGTAATCCCTGCTATTGGCGACGAAAAGCACAGATTCTTTTACGACGATGCCCATAGGCTCTTCTTCGGTTATGATGGTGTCGATGACTTCCCCGCTGACCGTGTTGATGACACTGATCGTATCGTTCTTGGTGTTGGTGACGTACAGTCTGTTGTCTTCATAGGATCCTGCGGTGGGGAAGGAGCCTACCTTTATTTTGTCGTGCACTATTTTTTGTTCGAGATCCATCAACCACACGTCATTTGATAATTGATTGATGACATAGACTAGATGTCCTGTTGATTGAGGGAGAATATACTCTTCTGGAGGAGCAGGGGTTAAGATTTCTGTTTGTGGAGCGGCAGTGGGCTGTGGTGGCAAGAGAGGGATTTCATAGAAGGTGAATAACTCTTCATCAACTTCTTCTTTGCCGAAGAAGACCATAATATTTGCAACGATGAACACGATAAGAAGAACGATCACGGTTGCAATGAATAGTTTCTTCTTGACACCTTCATCCACTCAGTTCACCTCTTTGATTTTGATGCTTTAATTCTTTTTAAGAATGTCGGAAAATGTCAAGGAAGGGATAGATGGGGAAAAGAGGTGTTAGGGAAAAGATATAAGGAAAACCCACCTATCCGCTCCAGTGACTATGATGGCTCAACCTATGAGGTTGGGCTGTGGATGAATTACTTGAGAGTGCCCTCTCTTTTTGTGAGACTCTCTACCCCCATGATGCCTTATGTTCTACTCTTATTTATAGTTATCTAAAATTTTTCACTATCCCCTTAGGAGTGGTATCTTTTTTCTGTTTTTATTTTGTTGATTTCTTTTTTGGAGGTAAGGTATATAAAGCACGTTTCCCTTTTTCTTGTTGAAAACGATGGTGCATATTTCTGAACGAGAGTTGAATTTACCTGATGCTGTTATCGGGAAATTGATGAAGCTTGCTTCTGAGGATAAGAGTGTGTTGAGCTTAGGACCTGGAGAACCTGATTTTTCTGCTCCCAAGCCCGTTATTGAGTATACGAAGGAGTTTGCGGACAAGTGCAATCATTACAGCTCTCCTGGGGGAAGGCATGAATTGAAGGAAGCGATTATCAAGAAATTGCAGAAAGAGAACAAGATTGAGGCGCATCCGAGCAATGTGATTGTGACATGCGGGAGCCAGGAAGCGTTGTTGCTTGCTACGGCGTGTACCTTAGATGTGGGGGAGCAGGTTATCATTCCGAATCCCAGTTTCTTAGGATATTTACCGACGTTTGAATTGTTTGATGCTTTTCCTGTTCCTCTAGAGTTGCGAGAAGATGAGGGATGGGAGATTAATGTTGATCGGTTGAAACAACTCATTGACAAGAAAAAAACGAAGGCTATTTTGTTGAATACACCTGCCAATCCGACGGGCAATGTGTTAAGCAGAAAAGTTCTTGAGGAGCTTGCTGACTTGGCGATTGAACACAATATTTACTTGTTTAGCGATGAAGCGTATGAGCGGTTGATTTATGGAAAGAAGCATATTAGTGTTGGCAGCTTGAATGGGATGCAGGATCATGTGGTTTCTTTTTATACGTTTAGCAAGACGTTTGCGATGTGTGGCTATCGGGTGGGATATGCGGTAGGACCGAGAAACTTGATTGAAGGCATGACAAAAACCCATATTTATAGCACGTTATGCGCACCGACGATCAGCCAGATGGTGGCAGCGAAGGCGTTAGGTATAGACAAGAAATATATTGATCCGATGGTGAAGGAGTATGATCGACGACGAAAGTATATTGTCAAGAGATTGAATGATATGGGGTTGAGAACGGTCATGCCGTACGGTGCGTTCTATACCTTTTCGAGTATTGATAGCGTGCATGACAAGAGCTTTCACTTTGCGTATGATTTGTTACAACGAGCTAAGGTTGCTGTTGTTCCCGGTGCTGAGTTTGGGAGATATGGGGAAGGATACATCAGATGTAGCTATGCGACGGATTACAAGATCATTCAACAAGCAATGGACAAATTAGAGGCGTATGTGAAGAAACATCAAAAACATTAATTATTTACAGGTGCTTTTCTTTAATTCTTTTACTTCTTCTTCAGAATGATAACATCTGAGATTTTCTGGTTTGATCTTTTTGGCATATTTGCAATTAGGGTCGTGATAGGTTTTCGAATTCTTACTTCCGACGTACAAACATCCTTGGAAAGGAGGAGAACAACCCCATACGCCTTGATGGTTTTCTAGCACTTCTTTTTCTTCAGTCTTTAATTGTTCGTATCTTTTGGTGTCATTACGATATTTTTCGAAGACTCGTGCGTAGCCTTCCTTGACTAAGAGACCATTGATGAAGCGGTCTTCTTGGTAGATGTAGCGCAACAACCTTCCGTACTTGTCTTTGTTGGTAAGATCTCTTTCTAGATAGACTTGTCTTCCGAGCGTTAGTTCTGTTAATCGTTGTTTAGCTTCTTGATAATAGCATTCTCCCATTTCTGGAGTGTTGATGCCCGATAATCTTACTTTTTCTTCTGTTTCTAAGAGCAGCGTGTCTCCATCGATTACTTTGATGACGAGGAAGGGACCTGTTTTCTTTTCTGTGTCGACCGTGCAACTGATGAGGAGAAGCAGAATAAGAACAAGGAAATATTTTTGCATACCTCGCTTTTGATCTGATTTTTCATAAATACTCCGTTCTTCTTTTCGTATTTTCTCTTTTTTATCAGAAATGCTTTCTTCTTTTCTGGGTATTTTCCGAAGAAACTTTAATAAATCGAAAGAATTCCTTTTTGTTATGGAAAAAAAGAGGAATGGTCACAATCCCTTAGGAATGTTGTTGAAGGATGCTGTTTTTGGCGTGAATGATGGAATTGTGAGCATGTTGGCGTTGGTTGCTGGATTAAGTGCGGCTTCTATGACTCGACAAGTGGTTGTTATTGCAGGTTTTGCAGAGGCTTTTGCCGGCGCTATTTCGATGGCGATTGGATCGTACATTAGCACAAAAAGCCAGGTGGAATTCTTGAAAAGTGAGTTGCGCTCGGAAGATATGGCGTTGAAGAAGAGTCCGCGTGTGGAAAAAGAGCATTTGCGCGCTATTTATGCGAAGCGCGGATTAAAAGGAAGAGAGTTGGATTGCGTGGTGAATGCTATTATTTCTAATAAGACGGTGTGGAAAGAAGTGATGCAGAAGGAAGAGCTGGGGTTTAGTGAAACTATATTGGAGAATCCTTTGAAGGGTGCGGTTGTGATGTTTGTTGCGTTTACGTTAGCTTCGATGGTACCTCTGATACCTTATCTCTATGCTACTCCTGGGCCATTGGCGTTTACGTTTTCTTTGTTTAATGGATTTGTGGTGTTGTTTTTAGTGGGCGTTGGAAAGACGTATTTCACGGGAAAAAACAAATTAGCGAGTGGATTGGAGATGATTGTTGTTGGTGGGATTGCTACTGCACTTGCTTATGGGATTGGAACGTATTTGCCTTTGTTGTTTCATTAAGTAGTTTTATATAAGGTTTTTATTTGTTCTCTGTATGAAAGAGATAGATAGTCTTCGTTTTGGACCAGGGGGCATACCTACTACCGTTACTAAAGGTGGACTTTTGGAAGGCATTAACGAAATCAAGAGATTGGGGTTGGGAAGCATGGAAATGGAGTTTGTTCGTCAGGTGTATGTGAAGGAAGATAAGACGTTACCTATTAAAGAATTAGCCGTGAAACAGGATGTTGTGCTTACCTCTCATGCGAGTTATTATATTAATTTGAATTCAGCTGATCCTGCTACGAGAAAAGCTTCTGCTCAACGGTTGTTACAAGCTGCACGCATTACTGCGATGTGTGGTGGATATAGCACGTGTGTTCATGCTGCATATTACCAGAAGGATTCACATCAACTTGTTTCTCAACGCGTGAAAGAACACCTCAAAGATATTTTGAAGATGTTACATGATGAAGGACATGAGGTGTGGGTGAGACCGGAAACAGGAGGAAAGATCAACCAGTTTGCGGATAGTTATGATTTGATTGCATTCAGTGCAGAGGTGGAGGGAGTGTTGCCTTGCTTTGACTTTGCCCATCAATACAGTCGGACCCTAGGAAAGTGGAACACGACGGAAGAATTTAGAAAGTTATTAAGTGAGATTGAGAAGAAGTTAGGAAAGAAGGGATTACATAACATGCACATCCATATGGAAGGGATTGAATTTACGGAACGAGGAGAGAAAAATCATGTTAATTTGGATGAGTGCCCATTTCGATATAAAGACCTACTTAAGGTATGGAAGGAATTTGGCCTTAAGGGCGTGGTGACGTGTGAAAGCCCTAATCTCGAGCAGGACGCCTTAGTTCTTCAAAAGCTTTATAAATCTCTGTAAAGGGGTTTCCGTGATGGCAGACGCATACTCTCAAGGAGAAAAGAAGTATAAGATCGAGTTTGATCGAGAAGCTTGCATCGGTGCAGCTGCTTGTTGTGCCGTAGCTCCAGAACAGTGGGTGATGCGACAAGATGGAAAACCTGATTTGATTTATCCTGAGATTGGAGAGGATAAATTAAAGGAAAATATCGAAGCTGCTGAAGTGTGTCCGGTGAGGGTGATCAAGATTATTGACAAGAAAACGGGCAAAGTACTAGCACCGCAATAGGGATTTCTCATGAATGCCTCTCTTCGGGAATTAGAATTGTTGATTGGTTTGAATGATCGTGAGCTTCATACACTCGGAGAAACAAGACTTTTATCTGGGAAAACAGTATATCATCACGCCTATCCCCCTTATGGGCGACGTGACATCCCTGTTGATTCTTATCTCCGCAGCCTCAAATCAACGTACCAACAACAGCAGGTGAAGCGAGATCTTCATACTGCCAATTCGGCACTGCTTGAACGAAAGGAATCCTTCCCCCGAAAGATTAATATAAAGAATCTTCCTGTTGCAGAGAAGGTGAAACGTTCAGGAAACGCTCTTAAGGAATTGAAAGAGGTGTATAAGCTTGAGTAGAATCATTGGGATTATCTCCATCAAAGGCGGCGTTGGAAAGACAAGCTGTGTTGCTCAACTGGGAAGTGCTTTGGCTGAAATGGGACAGAAAGTGCTGCTGATTGATGCTAACTTTAGTGCACCTAACTTAGGATTTCATTTAGGATTACAAAATCCGCAAAAAACCTTGCATCATGTGCTGCAACATAAAGTTCCTATCCACAAGGCCATTTATTCTTACAACAAGAATTTGCATGTGATACCCGGATCATTATTAAATGAGAAGATCAATCCCTTTATGTTAAAAAAGCATCTGAAGAACATCCGGGATTTTTATGATATCATTTTGTTAGATTCTTCGCCTAATTTGAATCATGAAATCCTTGCAACGATGGTGGCAGCGGATGAATTATTAGTGGTTGCCAATCCCGATATTCCCACGCTGAGTTGCACGATGCACGCTGTCAAGGAAGCAGTGAAAAAGAAAACACCTATAACCGGATTGATTTTGAATAAAGTACGCGGGAAGAAATTTGAGTTGAGCATTGATGACGTGGAGGATGCGTGTGGCGTTCCTGTTATTGGTTATTTACCCGAGAGCGTGGCTGTTCCCGAAAGCATTGCGTTTACGACTCCTTTGCCCTATCACAAGCCCAGCCACGATGTTGCCATTGAGATGAAGAAAGTCGCTGCTGCATTGATTAAACAAGACTATAAAGATCCTCGTTGGTGGATGCAGATAAAAAAATTCCTTCCTTCTTCTGTCCGCAAGGATGAAGTGAACAGAGAACTGATGCGATTAGGAAAACAACATTGGTGAGTTATGGATATCAAGAAAAAATGTCCGCGATGCGGGAGCGAACATGTGGATTATGAAGGCGAAGAAGATTTTCGATTTCTTATCTGTTTGAGTTGCGGGTATGATGAAGGGGATGATTATGAAGTGCCTTCCGAACGCAAGGGAAAAGGCGGGAAAGGAACACCGTACAAGCGTGGCGGTGGATTGAGAACGCAGAAGAAATAAGCTGTGTTGTTTTGTACGTCGTTAAAAAAATTAGAGAGGCTGAATTTGGGAGCAAGAAAAGAAAGAACATGGAGATGCTCAAAATCACTTAGGATTTTATAGAGAACTTATTTACAGAAAAGTCTTTCCTCCAGACACCAAAATTAAACTCAAAAGGATTAGGCTACAGGTGATTATCATTTAGAATTCTGGATGTGCCCCATTTCACTAACTTTAAAGATTTTGAGGAATGGTTTGTAGAGGGTTCACTATTTTTCTTTGGGTCAAAATCAATTTCACTTCCCTCAGTAGCGGTGAATGTGAAGGTTTGTAATCCGTAAGCAAACTGATAGGTTTCAGCACGTGTTGCTGTGAAACGTGCATGACTGACTTGGTTATTGTGATCCATTTCAATAGTGGCATCTTGGATGTAATTCAGATTAGTGAATCCTGCAGCGACACTGCCAGTCCCCTCAAGACGCAAGAGCGATCCTTCTTCGTTTTCAGCGAAGATGATTTTTCCATTTGTTTTTGTTTGGATTCTATAATTTTTAACCTGAAGAACAGCACCGTCCTTTGCTTCTTTATTGGTGAAGACTAATCCTTCTTCAGTATGGAGAGCCTCAAATCCTTCAGGAATAGATGCAAAAACCTCACCAGATCCATCTTTGATAATCGTGTTGCCTTGAGCATCTATCTCTATTTTTCCCCTTGCCTCTTCTTTTGGTGCTTGCGGGTTTTCTTTAAATACTTTTTCAAGGTATGGTTGGTATTGTTCAATATTTTTTATGAGTTGGCGTTCTTCTGGTTCTAAGTGTAAGAAGACTTCTTCTTTGATCTTCGCTTTTAATGCCCCTTCCGGGTTCATTCCTAGCGATAATGCTTCTGCCAGTTGCTTGTCGAGCTTCCCTACGTATCCCATGACTTCATTGGTTGCAGCACATGAGGGACACAACACAAAATTGATGGTTTTTCCTAGTGCTGGATTTTGCGCGCTGAGATAACTCATCGACATGTCATGTGCGAATCCGAAGACTGCTCCTTGGAGGGTAGCTGTTACAATGTTCACTGCAAGTAGGAATCCTATGATCACTATTAGTGTTTTTTTCATGGTTATTCTTTGTATGCAAATATAAAGGCGTAGGGGGTATCACCTATCTTTGTTTCTTTGTCGATGATGGAATATATTCTTGTTGTATCCTCGTGGGGAAGGATGAGGATTTCGTAGGGTTGATTGAGAACGGCGCTGATGTCAATTGAACCTGCTTTTTTCATTTCGTTTGTAGCAATAGCATGTGCAGCAGTGTATATTTTATGTAAGGGAACTTTTATTTTTTTGGTTATAGGATTCTTGAGAGTGGATTCCTGGTTTTCTTTTTTTACGGTAAGGAAGGGTATTACTGTCGCTGTTATGTATGCGTCATCACTTGTTACCTTTGCTGTTGATTTTTGGAAGGTTATTATGATTCCTGGTAAAAGATCAAAATTAGCACATAAGGATACGCCCGTTTCGAGGTAGGATGCTATGTTATCTTCTATCACTTTTAATGAAGGAGCATAGTCTTTTCCGTTGTATATCCAAAATGCTATGGTTGAGAATGAGGTTGGCAATGATAGCTGTGGAGGGACAACGTATCCACCCTGAAGGCCGATTATCCTTACAGCGTCTTCTAGTGTTGTTTGAACACAGGCATTTACTATTTGGCGTAGAGTAGCAAGCTGTTGTTGATCGAGAATGGTTGAGGACACTTCTGTTTGTTTGCTGGTGTAGACTTCTTTTAGGTACGCGACTATCCCAACCATGAGGACAACTAGAATAGCTAGTAGAATATAGAAAGTTACCTGTCCTTTTTTCACCTTTTGAAGTCTCTCTCTAGCTTTATAACTATTATTGTTGCAGAAGCATTATTCAATGCAATTCCAGAGTTACTTTTTGGACAACCCCAGTTCACCATGACAGAGAGGTCAACCGATAGATTTACGTGTAACCTATTCATCTTGAATGTATATCAAGTACGTCTGGAGAATTATGATAGTTTATGCTCAAATATGCCAATAAAGTCCTTAATTAAAGCGAACTTTGGTTTACTGGATAAGTCTAAGGCCTTTAATAAGTAGTTTATTAAACTGTTTGGCGATGAGATTGTTGAAAAAGAAGCGAGTGATGAGTATTTCAAAAAGATTTTATGGAAGGGAAGAGACAGCTTTAGATAAAGAAAAAACTTTACCTTATTTATTTTTAACGATCGCGAGATATGTTTACTAACCTTCCTTCGTCTTAGACGATACGTTTATAAGAATACCTTTCTTTTTTTTGATATGGGAAAAGAGAACCATATGCATTTTTTTATTTTTGTGTTAGTTATTCTCTTTGTTTGTTTTCTTTCTTCTCTCCCTTTTGATCATCTAAGTGGACAAGCGGTTGCACCTTCTCTTTCGACAACACAAACATCGGGATGGAGTTCTTTCACTCAAGCACCTGGATCGTTAACGATTTATCTTTCTTCTTCTGGCAATGATAATAATCCTTGTACTCAAACTCAACCATGTAAGACTCTTACTCATGCAAAAGACCTTATCAAGAATAATCCTAAACCACATAATTCACATTGGGTGTTATTGAAGAAAGGTGATACTTTTTCAGAAACGTTAGGACATTGGGATTATGGAGGAATATCGCCTTTACAACCTTTGTTAATTAGCAGCTATGGAACTGGACCACGACCTATTCTCAATACTGGATTGAGTGGTGGATTGGAACAATGTAATGCTCCAACAGTGGTGAGCAACCTTGCAATTGTGGGTATTCACTTTAAATCTGCTTACACGGGTTCGGGAGTGCAATGGCCACCTACGGGCATTAATTTGGTATGCGGAAAGAAAGCAGTGAATTGGTTGTTTGAGGATGATATTATTGAGAATTACAAATTCGGTATGGTCCTTCAGGGTTCATCTGGGAAGAACAATCAGAACATTGTCATTCGACGAAGTCAAATCCGAAATAATGGGGATTTAGTTCCCACTAGCACTCCTGATGCGATTGCTGGATCGGGTATGTATGTGATCCATATTGACGGGCTTGTTTTAGAAGAAAATCTTTTTTATCACAATGGTTGGCGAGATGGAGGCATTAAAACGAAGTTTTCCCATAATATTTATCTTGATAACGAGAACGTTACTAATGTGACGGTTATGAAGAATGTTATTGCTGATGGGGCTAATGTAGGTATTCAGTTACGAAATGGCGGCATTTTGTATAACAACTTCTTTATGGGGAATCAAGTTCCGATAAGCCTTGGTGGTGGAGATTCGTGGACCGATAGTAAGCACGTTCATGTCGATGTACGAGACAATGTGGTGATAAATAATATTAATACGTGGGGTGTTGTGTTTGAAAATATCGAGGGTGGAATCTTTTTTCATAATTTGTTGACTCATAACGATGTCGCTATTGCGTTGTATGTTGATGCATTTTCTTCAGATAAAGGAAAGAAAGTGAAAGATCTTCGTATTGCAAATAATATTATCTATGATTCTGGGAAACCAGGTAATGATGCTGTTCTTTTTGGAGGAACACAGAGTAGCGGTTCGATCCTTCAACGTATTGAGTTTTCTTCGAATGATGTTCAACTTCCTCACGTTTCTCCTCAACGCCTTCTTGCCCATCAAGATAGTTTCTTAGGGTCTGCTGTACAATCGAGCAATAATCGCTTTTTTGCTGCTACTAATGAGAATACCTGGTTCTGGACGGGGTCTCTCTTAACCAATCTTGCAGGATGGAAATCTTTTGTAGCTGATCGATCCTCTGTTGCCACACTCGTTGCTTATCCTGATCCGAACAGAGATACCTCCACCTATATGGGTTCTTTAGGATATGCGGATACTTCGTATAGTAACTTCATTGCTCAACTCAAACTTCAATCGAAAGATACGTGGAAACCAGAATTTACCGCACCAGTTATTAATGCTTATATTCGTGCTGGATTCTGGCAGTAACAGCGATACGTTTATAAAAACTGGCTACTGATCTTTTTCTATGCCTGAAAAGATGCGTGATGTCATTATCATCGGAGGGGGAATTTCTGCTCATACTGCTGCTTTGTATACTGCGCGTGCTTCTCTGAAGCCTTTAGTTATTTCTGGAACTGGGCTTGATCAGTTAAGCCTTACGACTGTTGTGGAGAATTATCCTGGATTTCCTCAAGGTATTATGGGACCAGAATTAGTTCAGCAGTGCAAGAAACAAGCACAACGATTTGGCGCTGAATACATTGAAGAAAATGTTGATTCGTTTAAGAAACTTAAGGGTGGATTTGAAGTGGGTGTGGGTAAAACAACATATCAAGCACGGACGGTTGTTATTAGTACGGGTGCTTCTGCACGCTTGTTGAACATTCCTGGAGAGCAGAAGTATTTTGGTAAGGGAGTGAGCACGTGTGCGGTGTGTGATGCTGCGTTGTATAAAGATAAGATTGCCGTTGTGGTGGGTGGTGGAGATAGTGCCATGGAAGAAACGCTTTCGTTGTATAAGTTTGCCAAGAAGGTGTATATTGTTCATCGAAGAGATGCGTTTAAGGCAAGCAAGATCATGCAGGATAGGGTGTTGAAGCTAAAAGATAAGATTGAAGTTATCTGGAACAGCGACGTTGTTGAAGTGAAAGGTGCGCGATTTGTCGAAAGCGTGAAGATCAAGAATGCGGTGACTGGAAAAATGAGTGAGGTCAAGACGGATGGCATGTTCTTAGCGATTGGACATATTCCTAACACTACTCTTTTCAAAGATGTTGTCGGATTGGATGAGCAAGGATATGTGTTAACTGACGAGTACGGAAAGACAAATGTGGAAGGATTGTTTGCTGCTGGTGACGTGCAGGATCATATGTGGAGACAAGCTGTTACCTCTGCGGGAACAGGATGCATAGCTGCATTGAATGCAGAACGACATATCGAACAATTGAAAGCGAGCGGGAAATACTAATGGTTGCCTTTGATGAGTTTGGTCCGGAAAAGATTTTCGAAGTGTATCATCCAAAAAGCGGGATGCATGGATTTGTGGTTATTGATAATACAGCGTTAGGTCCTGGCAAAGGAGGTATTCGATTAACACCTAGTGTTTCTGTTGAGGAAGTTTCTAAGTTAGCGCGAACGATGACGTGGAAGAATGCACTTGCTGATTTGCCTTTTGGAGGTGCAAAGGCAGGAATCATTGGTGATGATCGTACGATGTCGAAACAACAAAAGAAAGAGATTATTCAGGAGTTTGCCAAAGCGATCAAGGCGATTTGCCCTTCTCTTTATATAGCAGGACCAGATATGAATACGGGAGAGGAAGAAATGCGATGGTTTGTCGAAGCGAATGGGAAGATGAATTCTGCCACGGGAAAACCTGCTACGCTATGTGTTCGACCGGGAGAGAAATGTGGCATTCCCCATGAGTATGGAAGCACGGGATTTGGTGTGTTTCATGCTACTGTTGTGGCTGCTCATCATCAAGGAAAGAACATTGAAGGCATGACGGTTGCCATCGAAGGATTGGGCAATGTAGGGACCTTTGCAGCCCAATATTTGAGCGATGCGGGGGCGAAGATTGTTGGTATTTCTGATAGCAAAGGATTGTTGTATTCTTCAGAAGGCATTGACGTGAAGAAGATGCTGAACGTGAAACAGAAGATGGGATCTGTTGTTAACTATACGCCTGGAAAGGTTTTACCGAGCCACGATATCGTTGGGTTGGATGTTGATATTTTGGTGACTGCCGCTATACCTGATTTGATTAAAAGTGCTGACGTGCCGAACGTGAAAGCACGATTGATTGTTGAAGGAAGCAATATTCCCATGACGGTTGATGTGGAACGTATGCTCCATAAAAAAGGAATTCTTGTTGTGCCAGACTTTGTTGCCAATGCAGGTGGCGTGATTAGTAGTTACGCTGAATATAGAGGTAAGAATCCTGACGACATGTTCAAGTTAGTTAAACGAAAGATTCAGAAGAACACGCACGTCGTGTTAAAATATGCGGAACAAAAGAATTTTTTGCCACGTGAGGCTGCTTTAGACGTTGCCAAAGAACGTGTCATGAAGAAATGTGCAACGTGCAGACTGCCTGACTTATAATTTATCTATACTTGGCTGTCCTATCCCTCTCTTCTGTGGTACAGTGAATGCCTGGATATAATTCTGGCTCTTTACTTGGTCTTTCTCTATGGTGTGGTTGGAGTGCTTCTACAGGTCCGCCGAGATAAGGTGGAAGAAATTCGATTGGATCTTTTCCGTCGTCTATTAGTTCTTGGAGGCTTAGTTCTGCTAATCTTATTTTTGCATCCTCTTCAACAACACGAACATCGATAACATGTCCAGTTAAATCACATGCCTGTTCTAGATGTTCACGGAAGGTCATACTTACCTGCCTGCTTCGATAGATTATAAAGATAGCTATTTATTTCGTCTAGATTACTACAACACTTTTCATTTCTTTTTGTGATAATATTCATAGAGTGCACGCAATGCACGTGCTGCGTTGTTCGGATAGGCGTAACAGGGAATGCCCAAATCTTCTATTTTTCTGACGTAAATATCGGTAAAGTTTCCGCCTGTTGAAATGACTGCGATGGGTTTTTTGCTGTGTTTTCTTTTTGCTTCTTTGATGACATCAATAATTTCTGGTGTGATCAGGGGCGTTTGCAACAAGACAATTAACAAGATCATGTCCACATTTTTATCTTCCAACAATGCGTTCAATGCAAATTTGTAATGTTCTGTGGTGACGGAACCAGTCAAGTCAAGAGGATTATGCAGTGCTGCTTCTGGAGGTAACTTTGGTCTGAGATATTTTTTTGTAGATTCTGTTGCTTCGATGATCTCCATGTTGCAACTACTTAATGCGTCTGTTGCTAAGATTCCAAATCCACCACCATTGGTAATGATTTGCACTCGAGGACCTTTTGGACGCGGACATTTTTCCAATATTTTTGCATAATTAAAGAGATCTTCTAAATTTTCTGCGAAGATGACGTTGGATTGCTTGAATGCCGCTTTGTAAATTCCTGCTGCACCTGCTAGTGAAGCGGTATGAGACAATGCTGCCTTTGCGCCTGCGTTCGTAATGCCGCCTTTGATGGCGATGACCGGTTTTTTCTTTGCCACTTCTCTTGCAATCTTCATGAATTTTTTTCCATCTTTGATACCTTCAATATACAGACAGATAATTTTTGTTTGCGGATCAGAACCAAGATAGTGAAGCAAATCTGATTCATCAACATCCAACGCATTTCCATAACTTACAAACTTTGCAAACTTCATGCCTTCTTTAGATAATAAGTCTAAGGTTGCTGAACCTACTGCGCCTGATTGACAAATAAAAGAGATGACTCCAGGATCAGGACGTGTTAATCTGGAACGTGGCAGGAAGAGGTTATCAAATCCCGAATACGTGTCTAAAGTACCTAAACAATTGGGACCGACCATGCGCATGCCATATTTTTTTATGATCGAGAGGATGTTTTGATCAAGCTCTTTGTTTCCGATTTCTGAAAATCCGGCAGTGACCATAATTATATTTTTTATTCCTTTTTGGCCGCATTGTTCCAGGACCTGCGGAGTCAATGAAGATGGTACCGAGATGATGGCGGTTTCTATTTTTTCTTTTACCGCCAATACGGAAGGGTAACACGGAAGGTCGAGAACCGTGGCTGTACTGGGGTTGATAGGGTAGATTTTCCCCTTGAAATGAGCATTGAGAAGATTCTTGAGGATGACATTGCCTACTTTTTGAGGGTGACGTGATGCTCCAATAATAGCTACTGATGCTGGAGCGAAGAATGGTTTCACGTCGTTACACCTCTTTTACCTTTCTTTTCTTTGTTGTTCTTTTTATACTTTACTTTTTTATCTCTGCAGGAGTAGCACAATCTTTTTAAATTATTAATCGTGTGGTGAAGGTATGCATAGAGGTGCTATTAGTACAGTCTTTCTATCTATCGCTCTCTTAATCCTCCTTAGTAGTACATTTGCACTTGCTCAGTCTTCAAACTCTCGTGACCGTACTATCGATCTCATTGAACGGGACTTAGAAATGAGGGAAGATGTGGCACGTAGCGAATTGGTGTATGAAGCTAAGGTGTTAGACCGCTTTAGTGAACGCATGCAAGACGTCGTTGTCCGCGTGTTTGGACGTGACCGCTTGCTTACCCAACAACAGGAAGAAGAACGAGTTTTAGCCTTGGAAGAACGACAAGAAAGCCAACGACAGGAACTAGTGGAGCGTATTGTAGCAGAACAACAATACCAACAGACGAGTCAATTGACGAAAGAAATGCAGGAAGAAGAACGAGAGAGAACGCCCCTTCCTACTGGTACGGAACGACGCATTGAACGGGGAGAAAACCCTCTTGTCACTACCTTTTTAGAGATTCTGGGCTTCTTCGGTCTTTTGGAAGAACCTCCTGCTGTGCCAACTATCACTGCTATTACTCCTAATCCTTTAGACTTCAATACCTGTAACCCTAGTGGAGATACGTGTACGGTTTTACTGCACGTCCAAAACGGTTTCCGACCTTATGCGCAGGGTAAGGACACTGGACAGTTCTCTTTCGTGATTGTTAACTTAGGCAATCCTGATGGCACGTGGCAACAGGACATCTTAGTTTTAGATTATAAGATGGTTGATGCAACTAATTTCTCCTATGTTGTCAAAGAAATGCCTTCTTCAGTTGTGCAAGTGCGCTTTGGCAATTATGATCAAGGTGATATCTTCATCTCTTCACCGGTTATCTTGAATATTATGGGAACATTTGCTTCCTTTGAACCGATGATTACTGCAGTAAGTCCTAATCCTTTAGACTTCAGCGTGGCGATGCCTAATCCTGATGGCACGTACAACTTGACCTTAACTGGTGAAAATCTGTTCAAGCCTTATCTTGACGCTAAACTACCTTCGACTACCCTCTTTGTGCAGGGACCTGGACAATCACAACCTTTGATGTATCCTTTCAGCTTTGTCGACAACAACAAGATCCAGATTACTACAGAGAAAGCACCTACCTCTACAGTTGAATTAACGCTGTATAACTTTGTTGAAGGAAAATTGTTACCTTCCGATCCTTATGACTTGAGTTTGATTAGCGAGAGTACTGCTCCCCCACCTGGAGACGACATCTGTACGAATTATGATTATGGATTAGAAGACATGAAACCTTCTGGTTATCCTTCTCCTCCTACGTACTTATTGAAACAATCTTGGACCTGGAGACGAGATCTAAGCACGTTGGATCCTGCTGAAACGTATATTGTTGGCGGACCAGAAAGCGAGTTCTCCACAGTGAAAGCAGCATTAGATGCTTCACAAGGCGGAGAGACTATCTTAGTCTACCAGTTGAGTGGCGGAGAAAAAAAGAGCCTAGAGTTCAAGAACAGACATTTCCCTGATGGACAACCTGTCCATATCTACTTCATGCAGCCTATGACGATGGGACCAGTTACTTGGGAGCTGTTGATGGGCTTTGAGAATGTGGACAACTTGGTCATTGATGGCATGAATAATCTCAAGTTATTAGCAACAGATCCTAACTTGACTCCAGACAAGAAAGCCAACCCGGGTGCTATGGTGTTCTTTTTTGCCAAACCAAATCAATACCCCAACAGAAACATTATCTTGAAGAATATGGAATGGGATGGTGGCTACAGCGAACAACAGGCTATTTATGATGCTATGCCCAACCCTGCCAAGCCCAGCGAATCTCTCTTGGGCGGATCTGGTGCAAAATGGGGAGAAAACGGATATGGACTGAAGAACTCTGCGTTCTGTAACTTATACATCCATGACATCAGAGAAGAACACGCTATTTACCAGCATCAAGTAGAGGGTAACTGGGAAGTGGTTGCCAGCACCTTTGATAGTGTAGGACGAACTTGCTTACAACACCGTCATTCCTGGACGGGCAGCACGACCGCCAAAGTGATTTGGGCAAACAATGTTTGTACGAACTCCTGTGATGGTTCAGGTATTTCCGCTCATGACCCTGGTGGAATGTGGTGGATTTACAACAATAAAGTCTCGAAGAGTGTTGGTGGCTTTGCATCCATGGATTCCACAGGTGATGAAGCAGATTACGGGACGGGTGCGCCAGTTGCCAATGATCATGATCACTCTGATGGAAGAGTATATCTCTTCGGCAACATCTTTGCTGTTGATCAGTTGCCTCCTCGTGCTACTTGGGCAGAAGGATTATCTCCTTGGGGAGATGGATGTAAACAGTTTAGACCGCCTTTCATCATGGATGCAACCGGAGGAGCAAAGTTCTATTCTCAAAATAATGTTTTGATGAAATTATTTGGCGGCGGAGGAACCAATGTCTATGCAAAAGATCCGTATACTGAGTGGTACGACCCTACTGTGTTTTCACTTACTGACTTTGCTCAATCGGAAAACAATGTTCTCGGAATAGGGGGTAATCCTGCATGGTCACCTTTGGTCAAATGGGGAGATACGTTCGGTAAGAAACCAGACGAACTGATGTTCAACCAATGGCAAGCAAAAGGATATGATCAGAACAGCCAGATGTTGTACAACCAAGATGCTATTAACTACTTGAACAGCGTCTTATAAGAAGATTAGGTTCGTAACCGGGGGATTGTTTACGTTTTTTTATGTATGAGTTTGACTGCAATCTGCGAAGGTGCAGATGTTTCCTTTGTGGGTGAAATTGCGCTGAGAACACACTTTTATCGCTTGTGAGAGAATAGCCATTGCTTCGTCAATCTCTTTTGGCGTGACGATATACGGGGGAATACAGCGAATACCGGTGAGACCACACCCTAAGAGAACCAGTCCGTTCTTTGCCGCTTCCATCACGACGTCATTTCTCATTTTGTTTGAGGGTAGGTCAATGGCCGTCATCAATCCCTTTCCCCGTGGATGCATTACTTTTCCTTCGGTGGAGAGTTCGTGCAATCTTCTGAGGAGGTATTTTCCTTGTTTGTTGACCTTGTTTAGCATATGTTTCTTTTTGATGGTTTTGATGACTTGAATACCGAGAGCAAGATCTAATCGATGACCGCCGCCCCAAGTGGAAGAAATAGATCCTGGTTCTTCTGGGAAAAGAGATTTATTTGCTACGGTGGCACCTACTTGTAATGCTTTGCCTACCGACATTGCGTCAGGTATAACACCATACTGTTCTATACCCCACCATTCTCCTGTTCTTCCCATGCCTGCTTGTACTTCATCTGAGATCAAAGGAATGTTGTGTTCTTTGGTAATGGCGCGTATGTCTTGGACCATTTTTTCTGGGGGGATATTATATCCTCCTTCGCCTTGGATAGGTTCCATGATCACACAGGCAATGTCTGTGGGGGAATAGGTATTCAAAAGATTGAGCAAGACGTTGCCTGCTTCTTCAGTGTAAGGGAGACGTTCTGTGGGAATGGAGAGGAAACTTTCTTTTTGTTGTTTTTTTGTGGTGTTGGTTAACGATAATGCTCCTAACGTTCTTCCATGAAATGCATTTTTGAATGAGATACAGAGTTTTGGTTTGTGTTCATATCGCATACAAATTTTGATGGCGTTTTCTACTGCTTCTGCACCAGAGTTAATGAGGAAACCTGCGTTGATACCTTTTGGTGTAATGGAAAGAAGTTCTTCTAAGAGTTCATTGTGTTCGGGAACGAGGAAATCTTGACCTGCATACTTAATAGGTGTTTGCTTGGTATATTGCTTAAGCACGTGAAGCATATCTGGGTGATTATATCCTAGAGGATTGGTTGCTACTTGAGATGCGAAATCTAAGAATGTGTTGCCATCAAGATCTTTGAAGTAACATCCTTCACCTTGACCACTGTGAACAAAAGGGTGAGGGACAGACCAACCACCATTTAATTTTTTATTGAGTAGTAACTGTTTATACGACTTTGGTCCAGGAACTTTTGTTTTGATATTGATTTTCATTTTGTGTCTATTTGTGCTTTTTGCAGTTTACCTGAATAATCAATGTAAATAGTTTTTTCTTCGGAGAATTCTTCGATGCCAGACCAGCCTGCTTCTCTGGTTCCGTTGCCTGTTTTTTTGATGCCTCCAAAAGGAAGGTGGGCTTCTGCACCTATGGTGGAACTGTTGACATACGTGATGCCTGCTTCTATTTTCTCTATAGCGAGGAATGCTTTGTTGACGTTGGTCGTATAGATGGAAGAGGATAAACCATATTCCACGTTGTTTGCTATGTCTATTGCTTCGTGGAGATCAGATGCAGTGAGGAGCGAGACGGTAGGACCGAAGATTTCTTCTTGTGCTATTCTCATAGGTTGTTTTACGTGGGTGAAGATGGTTGGTTCATAGAAGAATCCTTTTCCTTTTGGTGAGGATCCGCCGGTGAGGAGTTTTGCACCTTCTTTTTTTCCTAGTTCTGTATAATAGTGTGTCTTTTCGACTGCCCGTTTGTTGATTAAGGGACCGACGTCTGTGGATTCTTTAAGAGGATCCCCCAGTTTTAATTTTTCTGTTCGTTTAAGTAACTTATTTTCGAATTCACTTTTGATGTTTTTATGGAGAATAACGCGAGATGCTGCTGTGCATCGTTGGCCTGTTGTTCCGAAGGCACCGAACAAGACACCTTCTATGGCCAAATCGAGATCGGCATCATCCATCACGATGATGGGGTTTTTACCGCCTAATTCTAATCCGAGTTTTTTGATTCCGACGTTTCTTGAGATAAATTCTCCTACTGCACGAGAACCAGTAAAGGAAATTCCTTGAATGTTGGGATGTTTAACGAGTGCAGCGCCGACTTCTTCTCCGAGACCAGGAATGATATTGATGACACCTGGTGGAATTCCTGCTTCTTCACAGAGCTTTACTAATTCGTAAGTACATAATGGTGTATCGGATGCTGGTTTGATGACGGCAGCGTTGCCACAAATTAAGGCTGCTGATAATTTCCAGGCTGGAATGGCAATGGGAAAGTTCCATGGCGTGATGATACCCACTACTCCTAATGGTTGTCTGATGGTGGAACAGAATTTGTGTGGCAGCTCTGAGGGGGTGGTACGACCAAATAATCTTCTTCCTTCTCCCCCCATATATTCGAAGATATCGATTGCTTCTTGGACATCACCTAATCCTTCCTTGAGGATTTTTCCCATTTCTGTGGAAACTAATTTGCCCAAACGTTGCTTGTGTTGATGCAATAAACGAGCGGTTTCAAACAGAATTTCTCCCCGATGAGGAGCTGGAATGGAGGACCATTTCTTTTGTGCTTCTTTGACAACTTTTACTGCTTGGTTGATATCGGTACCTGTTCCTTGTTCGAAGAAGGCAATAGGTTGTTCTGTGGTGGGATTAAGAGAAGGGAATGTTTTACCTGATGATGCTTTTACTTCTTTTCCTTTTATCCAGAGACCGAACGTTGTCACCATCTTTTATCTTCTTTATTCTTAGACTCCTTTTATACCTTTTTATCCCCGTTTCTTACCGATAGTTTTATATACTACTTATGAGTGATTAATTATATGACTAGCATACTTATCTATTCAAATAGGGTAGCCTTGCCTGGAGAACATGAGGGCAGGCCGTTACGAATTAAGGCTCCCCCGGAGATTGAAGTAGATCAAGCAAGTTTAGAGGCTCTCTTGAAACAGAGGGGATTTGAGTCTGGACGCTATTCTGGCAAACTCGGACTTACGAGTGTTGCCCTTACCTTCGTCTCCCCCTCTCTTAAACTGGTTTGGACAACTATCAATGAAGCACAGGAACGGGGAATAAATCCTCATCGCACCAATGCTTTTTATGTTGCGGGAGATCTTGCTGGTAGAGTTGACACGTTTGTTAACGAGCTCTATCAATTGTACGATCGATTAGGATATACCCACGTCAATAGATCTATTTTTTAATTAATAATTTAAGAAGAATAGCTTTTTCTGAGTGTAATCTATTTTCTGCTTGATCAAAGACGATTGATTTTTTTCCATCGATAACGTCCTTAGTGACTTCTTGGCCTCTCTTTGCAGGCAAACAATGCATGAAAAGAACGTCTTTCTTTGTAGCATTCAGTAACTTGAGATTCACTTGATAGGGTTTTAATATTTTTATTCTTCGTGCTTCTTGAGATTTGTCAATACGATAAGACATCCAACTGTCGGTGTAGATGATGTCTGCATTTTTAACTGCTTGATAAGGATCTTTGGTTACTTCTATTTTTGACTGAGACTTCTTGGCGAGGCGGTGTGCTTGACGAAGGACTGATGGTTGCGGCATGAATTCTTTATTCGATGGACATCCGATGGACATATTTAATCCGAGCAGGGCACACCCCAATATTAGTGAGTGAGTGACGTTATTGTTGGCGTCTCCGACGTATGCTAGCTTTAATTTAGACAATCTTTTTTTCTTTTCTAAGATGGTAAGGAAATCACCTATTATCTGACAAGGATGTTCTTGGGTGGATAAGCCGTTGATGACGGGAATGCGGGAATATTTTGCAAACTTGACGATATCTTGATGATTGTGCATGCGAATCATGATCGCATCACAATATCTTGATACTACTCGAGAGACATCTTCGATCGATTCTTTTCCTTTTGCCCAGGGAGAGGTTTCCGCGTGGTAATCGATGATTTCTCCGCCTGTCTGGAACATGGCCACGTCGAAAGAGACCTCCGTTCGAAGCGAAGGTGCTTGAAAGAAGGTCATTAATGTTTTTTCGTAGAGTTTATTGTGATATTTCTTGGGATTTTTCTTGACTTTTTGCGCTAACTTAATGATATTGAGAAGTTCTTTTTTCGATATATCCAACATGGAGAGCAAGTGTTTCATTGGAGCATTCCTTTGATAATGTCCCATAATGTGGGGTGGCCCTTTTCTTGTAAGGTATACTTGATATCAATAATGGGTTTCTTTGTTTTAATTACTTTTTTTAGGTTGACCGGGCTTCCATCAATAACCAAGTCGCATTCTGCTCGGTTGATGGTTTGTTGAAGTTCTTTGATTTGTTGATCGCTGTATCCCATGGCAGGAAGGACTTTTTTCAAGTGAGTGTATTTTTTGTAAATTTGTTTGATAGAACCAACAGCATACCGCTCTGCATCGATGATTTTTCCTCCATATTGCTGAGCTGCGATGACGCCTGCTCCATACGCCATGCCGCCATGTGTTAGGGTCGGGCCGTCTTCCACTACCAAGACTTTTTTGTTCCTGATGTCTTCTGGATGACTAGCAACAATGGCCGAGTCGGCGTGAATGACCGTTGCTTTTGGGTTATATTGCTCGATGGTTTCCATGAGATGTTGAATATTTTCTTTCGGAGCAGTTGATTCTTTGTTGATGACGATGACATCCGCACTTAAGAAGTTTGATTCACCCGGGTAATAGAGACGTTCATGGCCAGGACGATGGGGATCGAGAACCGTGATATGAAGATCGGGCTTGTAGAAACTAAAATCGTTATTTCCTCCGTCCCAGATAATTAATTCTGCCTCTTGTTCTGCTTGATGGAGAATTTTTTTATAATCAACGCCTGCATAGATAGGAATGCCCATATCAATCCAGGGCGTGTATTCTTCTTGTTCTTCGATCGTGCATTTGTGTTTTTTCAGATCAGCATGACTGGCGAAGCGCTGCACTTCCTGTTTCTTTAAATCCCCGTAGGGCATGGGATGGCGGATACCGACGACTTTGTAGCCGTGTTGTTTGATGAGCCAGGCCACTTTTCTTGAGGTTTGGGATTTGCCTGCACCTGTTCTGACTGCGGTAACGGCAATCATGGGGCGTTTTGATGTTAATTGGGTGTCTTTTGGTCCCAGAAGAGAGAAAGTTGCTCCATTGGCTAAAATTAGAGATGCTTTATGCATGACGTCTATATGATTTAAGTCTGAATAGCAGAGGAAGACTTCGTCGACGTTGTATTTTTTGATTAAGAAAGGGAGTTGTTCTTCTGGGTAGAAGGGAATGTCTTTTTTGTAGTGTTTTCCGGCCAATTCCTTTGGAAATGAACGTTTTTCGATGTCTGGAATCTGTGTTTGGGTGAAACAGACGACCTCGTACAAGGGATTATCCTTGAAATAGACTAAGAAGTTGTGGTAATCTCTACCGGCTGCTCCGCAGATAATAACCTTCTTTTTCACCGTTCACCTCTTACTTGTAGAACGTGTAGAAGCTATTTAAAGGTATCTTAGAATTTTATTTGTTTTCTGAGTAATTCTATATCTGCGTCTTTCTTTTCCAAGAAATTCAGCATTCTCTTTGTTTTTATTTCGTTTTGGAAGTCTTTGATATCAATATCTGCGAACTTTGTCTTATCTCGCTTTATTTCTTTATCTAACAGGAGATTAATCAAATGTTGATTGGACTTACTCATCTCTTTTGACATCGTACCTAGAGAGCGTTTCTTCCTTTTAAACTTTTCTTATTTCCACAACTTAAAATTGCCTGTTAATTCTTTAAGCTTTTCTTTAGGACCAAATAATCCTATCCCAAAAATACTCATTTGGTGATGGTTGTTCCTTCTTTTCCTTTCAATGCCTTCTCTATGCTGGAGGGAGAAGTAATAATTACTTTTTTACCGCTCGACTTGAGAAAATTGATAGCTGCTTGGATTTTTGGACCCATGTTTCCTTCCGGGAAATGACCCTCCCGCATATATTGCTGCGCTTGTTGAAGGTTTATCTGTGTAAGCGGCTGCTGATGTTTCTTTCCGTGATGAAGATGTACTTTGTTGACATCCGTAATAATCAGCAAAAAATCTGCCTTGATATTTTTTGCTAAGACTGCTGATGCAAGATCTTTATCGATGACTGCTTGCACACCTTTGATTTCGTTTTTGTTGATAGTGACGGGAATACCGCCTCCACCTGCCGCGACAACCACCATGTTGTTTCTGAGAAGATTGATGATTGCTTCTTTTTCGATGATGATGCTTGGCTGAGGAGAGGCAACAACTCTTCGGTAGCCACGATGGGCATCATTTACCATGTTCCACCCTTTTCTTTGTAGTTTTTTTGCCTGTTGGGCTGTATAGACAGGACCTACTGGCTTGGTGGGGCGATGAAAGGCAGGATCTTGTTTATTCACCACCACTTGCGTTAGCAACGTGATTACTTCTTGTGACTTTTGATGTTTTCGTAATTCATTACGCAGCGCTTGTTGGATTAAGTAGCCTAGTTCACCCTCGACTTCTGCGTCTAACACATCCAGTGGCAAGGGACTGACTTTCTTTTTAGCACATTCATTTTGCAAGATAAGATTTCCCACTTGGGGACCTGAGCCGGAAACGATAACCACTTCGTGATTGGATAGAAGAGGAAGAAGGTGCTTGCTGACGGAGATAATGTTCTTTCGTAACCCCTGGTAACTTTGCTTTTTCTTTGGAGGTGATAGGGCATTGCCTCCTAAAGCGATTACTACCCTCTTTTTTTGCATTCTTTTAGCTATGAATTAGAACTTTATAATAGTTTACTTCTTTGTTGTTATCTTCTCATAGAGTACAGGATATCCGTTGAATGAAATTACCCTTCCCTCTTGGTCATATGTAACTGGATTTCCATTCATGGAAATGACCTTCCCCTCCATGTCATAAAACACTATTTGCCCATTCAAAGAGCTCATCCTTCCATGTTCGTCGTACGTGACGGTGTACCCATTTAAAGAGATCGGTCGTTCAGTTGCTTCTACAGTTGGTAATCCTACCCAAAGAGCGTTGGTTCTCACTATTTTTTCAAGAGCCTCTTCTTCAGAGGAACCTGCGCAGCTTACTAAAATTAATGCCCCCATTAAAGTTTCAATTCTAAATCTCATAAGAATTGTTACTACTTAATAGTATTTAAATATTTCTATTAGTTAGTGGAATAACTCGTACCCTGTTTTTTTTGATTTTGATCCCAACACTTTTGTATTTTTTGTGCGGTACAGCAAATTGGTGGGCCGAGGTCACTTCTCTTGATTATTTCTATTATTCCTGACAAACATAAGAAATGTGTGCTTGGGTTTTCTGGGCATTGTGGCGGAGTTCCAACCATATTTTCGGCAAGCCCACATACTTTTTGAGCGGAATTCTTATCCTCTGGGTTCACTTCTGGGCAATCAGCAGGGCAATTTTCACCTTGAGAGGCAACCGTATATTCGTTTGCGCATTTACAGATCTTTGCATTGTTACATACCTTTAGTTCCATAGTTTTTTGATGTTCACACTTAAATTCTTCTACAACACGGCCTGCTAGGGGGACTAGGTCTCTTTTTTCTATCTTATTTACAACCATTGCTCCTATAAGGACAACGATTATTGTGAGAACAAGTATATCCCTCTTTTCCATAGTGTTTTATTGTTTTTGCTATATATAAAGATTACTCTTGGGCGCTGTTGAAAAAGTATAATAACCCGTGAGGTTGCACGGGAGAACTTATCACCTAAAAGAGATATCAGGGAGCTTGTTAGGCGCAGCCAAACAGAAGTATGGTGTGAGCGTGAGCTCTCGGATTATACCTTACCAGTATTGGAAGTAAGGAGGATGAGGCTTATAGTGGTTGTAGTTGTATGAGTAATGAGGATATTTGTGGTAATAATAATTGTATTTAGGGTAAGGATAGTATCCTGAATTTCCTGAGTTATAGATGTTGATCTTGGTTACTTGGGAAGGTGATTTGTCCACGAGCATGGTTGGCGTTCCATCAGGGATGCATTGGACAACGGGCTGGTTGTTGTAATAGCTGGTGACTTGCTGGTGGCAATAAGATGTTGAAGATTGTAGCGGTGTAGATTGTGAGCTATATTTGTTAATAACAACTTGATTGCCGTATTGTGTTGGTGTGTAGTCTTGTGCATTGGATTGAGAATAGGAACTGTCCGTACTTCCTTTTGCATAGGAAGAACTGGATGTTTTTTCTTCTCCTGAGGTGTAGATTGCCATTGCACCGACTGCAAAGATGAATGCTATTACTATGAGGAGTGTTCCTAAAATAAATGAACGTTGATTCATATCACTTCAGAGTACACGAACATTTATAAAACTTTTGAGTAGTAACTATTTATGGCGCCTACAAAGAAGGGATTAGAAACGCTTTTAGATACCTTAGGGATAGGAACGCAGATTCGACTTACTCTACAACGTGGGGAGTTGATTTACTCTTATCTTGCCCTGTACCATAGCCACGATCCGGGAGAACGCGTTCTCACTGTTGCTCGATTTGTACATGATCCACATCAGGGTAACCTTACTATGGGAATTTCATATGATCGCGTTGTTCAAGTGTATGTTGTTCCTAGAACGTTAGTGTATCCCGTTCCTAAACAGAAGAAATAAAATTAGTATTCGCACGCTTGTTGGACGTTGTTGAGTTTGTTTTCAACGTATTCGAGATCTTGCTTTGCTTCATTCAAGTTCTTTTCTGCATTTTGAAGGGGAACACCATATTGGATGTTAAACTCTTCGAGTTTCTTATCATACTCTTCCTTGAGAGCATCATAATCCTGCTGGTTTTGTTCGAGGTATGTTTTGACGTCGTTAACATCGTCTTCTGCTGATTTTACATCAGATGCACATTGACCACCATACTCATAGAATTCTTTTTCCTGCCCTTCCGGTTGATCTGATGGTGCTGTAGTTTCCTGGACAAGACTTTGAGGAGAAGACGGGACTGGCTGTTGCTCTGTTGGCAAGGGAGAAACGGCGCTGCTGGTGATGGATGCGGAGCCTGGTCGTTCGATTAATGCGTACCAGGATAGACCGATAACCACAAGAATACCAAGTATTATGAGAAGCACCTGTTTTCTTGATGGCTTAAATTCGTTGAATCCGAAGATCTGGATATTTCGCCAGTTCATATCTTTCTTAGGAGAAGGTTGCTATAAAAATCTTTGGTATACTGCATTATACATCTATTTTTATAGCTCTAGACGTAACGTGTTGTTATGGGAGAATCAGATTTTGAACCGAGAGGGACATTACAGAGAAGGGCAGTTATTATCAGCTTGATCCGAATGGGCCATGGGTCTTAAAATCTGCTGGGACGGGAAAGGTGCTTGCTCATCTTCGACGACATCCAGGAAGACGCGTGGGCTTAGAGACTTTAGTCGATGTGGCAGGTTGGACAGGTGAAGACCCTGTGGGCAATATGCGCGATTTGAGTATAACTGTTGATGCTTGGACGAAATATACTATTGAAGCCCAAGGAAGAGGACAAGATCGAACTTATTGTTTGTATGAGAAAGTACATCCCCCGTATCGTCCTAGACCACCTAGGTCTCCGGAAGCGAAAGGCCCCATCGTAGCTTAAGAAAAACTTTCATTTTTTGTGTATATGTTTCTTTAAGATCTCTAGGACCTCTCTTTTTTGAGTTTCTAATCCCTGTACTTTCTCTACTTCGACTTCCTTGGTAATTCTTGCGTCTTCAAAGATCTTTTCTGTGATGGAGATGCAACGTTCCAATGTTTCTTTAACTGCTTTCAGATGTTCTTCCACTTTCTTTTGTTGCATGGTTTCAACGAGTTCATTGATTTTTTCATAGGAATTAAGAATACTATGCAAAATTAATTCTGTGTTGAGAGGATCGATGCTTTTCACGAAAGAACTCTTTGTTGCACGTTGAAAGAGAAAAAATGTTTCACTTAAAGCATCTTCTAAAGGAGCAATGTAAATATGCAAATCTTTTAATTCTCTTCGATGGAGTGTGTTTTCTTCTATTTTGTTGGTTATCCTGGTTAAGTCTTGTCTAAATAAGAGGAAAGAAGCACGTAATCTATTGACTCTTTCGTTGAAAGAGATTTCGTAGATTTCTCCTAAAATGGTATTTTGCTTGACTGCGATAATTTTTGAGGTCACTAATGCTAACAAGATGAAACCAAAAATAGCTTCGAGGATAGCCATGACCTTGAAAAAACCATGGGGGATGATGTCTCCAAAACCTGTGGTGGTGGCAGTAATAAAACTAAAATACACTGCATCTGTTAGAGTTCCTATTTTTTCTTCCGTGGCCGTATTCGTTAGATACCCATGACCGTTTGCTAACAAGAAATATAATACCCCTAGACTGACAATGATCGTTATCCATATGAGAAAAATACGTAAGAACGTTAATTCATCCAGCCATGCCTCAAAGCCCTGGCTCTTGATGGTTTCTAACAAGTTTCTTAGCTCTTTTACGTTTCTCATGGTTACTTCTTCAGATTACACTTTTCTTCGAGAAGACGAATGGCATCTTTTTTTGATGCTATCTCTGCTTTGAGATCTTTTACTTGCGTGCTTACCTGCTTGAGCTTGTTGGTTAGACCTTCAACCTCTTTTTGGTATTTTTCATTGTCCTTCTTAAACTGGAGCTCCATGCTTATCTTTTGCTGATCACCGGAGAGCTGGAGAACATCATATTCATCCTCTATCTTTTGTTCTTTTAACTCATCTATCTGTGCTTGGCAGAGTTTTGCTTCCTCGACAGGATTATCAGGGATGGTGTATTTTATGGTTTTTGTTTCGTTGGTTTCATTGGTAACGGGTGTTGGCGGTTGAGAGGGTGTACAGGCCGTTATTAGAAGGAGAATAGCGAGGATGCCATAGACAACGTTCTTCATACGCCGGTTTGGACATTTGTCTTTTTAACTTTATCGGCACTCGAGCATGAATTTCATGAGACGCAGGTTTTTGGAGGGTTGGCAAGAATAGATTGGATAATCTTGATGGCGTTTTCGATGTCATCCAGGTGAGCGATGCCTGCCATGGTATGAATATTTCTCACTGGGATACTGACCATTCCGGTTGGGATGCCACCTTTCGCTACGGATATACTTAACGCATCCGTGGTACCAAAATCAGTTATTTCTATTTGGAGGGGGATTTTTTTCTTTTTGGCAATGTCTTTGAAGATATCATTCAAGCATTTGTTTCCCATCATTTCTGCATCTTTAATCGTGATACAGGGGCCCTTTCCGATTTCTTTCGTACCTCTTGCATCAAAGTCTTCTGCATTGGTGGTGTCCACTACTATTGCCCAATCTGGATTTAAATTATAAACTGAGGTTTTTGCGCCATACAATCCCATTTCTTCCTGGACAGTGAAGATGTAATAGAAATCATACGGATTTTTTCTGAGGCGCTTCATGACTTCAAGGAGGACAAAACAACCCAGTCGATCATCCAATGCTTTGCCCGTGATGATTTTTTCGTTTCCCAAGTTTGTTGCATCGTTGACCAAGTGAAGATAATCTCCAATGGTTACACCGGACTTGATCAGCTGACTTTTCGTCAGACCGGTATCCACGTAGAGTTCTTTCATGGGGGGCAATATGGTTATCTCTTCTCCATTATGCATTTCTTTGGTGGTGATAATGCCTTGAAGGAATCCTTTTTTCGTTTCGATTTTTACCCGTTCTCCGATCAATGCGAGAGGTTCGATGCCTCCGACGGTTGCTAGGGAGATATGACCTTCTTCCGAGACGCCTTTAATCAACAAACCTATTTCATCCATATGGGCAACGAGGAGAATGGTGGGTTTCTTTCCTTTTTTATGGGCTATCAAGTTACCAAACTTGTCGGTTTTGATATCTTTGACGTATTTTCTTAATTCTTTGGTGAGAAGGGAACGGATAGTCTGTTCAAACCCGGATGGACCGGATTCATTCACCAATTTTAACAGCATGTCGTTGATTTTTGCCATGGTTATCCTTTTGTTGCCTTCATTGATTTGCCACAACAGATAGGGATATTCTTTTGGTTACCGCACATGGAGCAGACGAGCTGGTCGTCTTCGGTGTGCATGTCGGATTCGCAACACATCGGCACTTCAATGTCGGTTCCACACATCGTGCAGACTAAATCAGAATGCTTCCCTCTTTTCATATTGTACAAGACAAGGTATTTCTATTTAAAGGTTGCCATGCGGTACCTTTTTATATCCCGACACCCTACTTTTTACTTGAAGAAGTGGTGATTACCTGAAGATTAGACTAGCTCGGCATGCTCAGGCAGCCATGGAGTTCTTGATGACCTATGGCTGGGCTCTGTTAGTGGTGTTGATTGCTATCTCCGCGCTTGCTTTCTTTGGTGTGTTAAATCCTAAGAATTTCTTACCTGATCAGTGTTTTTTGTTTTCTGGTGCAAGTTGTTTAGAGCCTTATGCGGGCATAAAAAATATTTTTGGCTTTGATGTTGTCGTTTTTAGATTTATTTTTGTCAATGGTTTTAGCTATACCATGAAGGGGATTCTCATTGATCTAAAAGTTAATGACGTAAGCATACCCTCAATTATTAGCGATGATTATCTTGGGCAATTCCCCCCAGGGTATACTGTTACCTGCATGGCTCCTAATAAGGATCTTGGTTCTGGACAATCTGTCCCCTGTGGCTACTCTAACTTTGCCTCTGTTATGGGTGTAAAAGTTGGTGACAAAATAAAAGGAGAGATTGTATTGAGATGGACAGATCCCAGCGGTAATCAGCGTAAGAGAACAGGTGCGTTTGTCTCAACCGTTTCCCAGATTTAATTAAACATATCTTTCCAAGTGGATTTGTTCTTCTGGAATGCCTGCAACGGATAATACCCTTTTGACGTCATCCACCATCGGAGCTAATCCACAGATGTAATAATCTGCGTTGGAATCTTTTACTACTTTCCATAAGACGTGTTGAATGTGACCATGATGACCTTGCCATTGTTCTTTGCTTAAGACGGGAATGAAATGAAAATTCTTGTGGTCCTTTGCTAGTTCTTCGAATTCTTTCCTGTAGAGAATATCTTCTTGGGTACGAATACCGAAGAGAAGATGTATTTCTTGTTTGTTTCCTTGTTTGCATAAGGTGTTGATCATGGGACGGAGAGCTGCGATGCCTGTCCCTGTTGCTAGGAATACCAAAGGACGTTTAGGTTGTTGCAATGTGAAAAATCCGAAGGGACCATTGATCTCTAGTTTATAGCCTTTCTTTAATTTGTAGAGTTTGTTGCTCATGAAGCCGTTATCGATGCGCTTAATGCAGAATTCCAAGATGTTTTGACCGGGAAGACTGGCTACGCTGTAGGCTTTGGCTGCTTTTCTTCCTTCACGCGTTGAATAAATGAAGAAGAATTGGCCTGGCTCGAAATGAAGAGCTTCCTCTGCTTTGACAACGAGAGTGTAGACACTTGGAGTGTCATCTCGGACTTCTTGTACGGTCACCTGGTAGACTTTTCCTGCCATGAGGAAGAACCTCTCCCGAAGTTATTTAAAGCTTTTTACCGAGCTGTAGGGGATGGCAGATCATCTTGCCCAATTGACAGGTACATCGTTAGGAAACGAAGGACGGGTCGGCTCTTTTTAAACCTTGCTTCTGTATTGGCTGACGATCTTTTTTGAAGATTGTCTCATTATCTCTAACCAATTCTTTTTTGTTTTTTTAAGATATTCCTCCACTAGATGATACCCTATAGTGTAACCAGCCCATAAGGGATATTTACCCGTACCAAAAAATAGATCTTTTGATAATTTCCTGTTTTGATAACCTATTTTGTCTTTGATCTCATTAAAGATATCTTTAGCTTCCTTTTTAGATATTGCGGTTATCCATGGGGTTTTTCCCCCACTAACAAGCTCTTCACGCACATGCTCAGCAATCCCCTCAAAAACAAGGTCGTCCATAACAGTCGATGGTTTTTGGATATTAAGCATCATTGCATGAGATGCTTCATGGACAACTGTGTTTCTAACTTCCCGTTTCCACTGCTTTCCAGGATAAACATTAAGAACAATAACATTTTTCCATGGTGTAAATCCAGAAACTCCCCCCATCTTTTTAACTATAAATTCATTTACTGTTGGAAACACAAAGATTGTGAGCTTTTTAAACAGTATAGGTTTACAGCATTTTATGGCACTTTGAATACTTTTTTTTAACTCTTTCTCGTCTGGTTGCTTCCATAATACTTGTTTTGAGCCGAATATGGAGAACCGTAAAAACTTTTTGAGGGCATCCCTTGACTGATATCCCGCATATCCTAAAGATTTGTTATAAGGAATTTTTTTAATACAGTTATTGATCCACTCTCCTTTCCACGGTTTTTCAATCTTTAGAACTATTCTTACTCTTTTTTGCATGATCTTTCTTTTGTCGTCTCAGTTAAAATAGTTTTCTCCAACCAATACTGATTGTATAAATAGGGATTTCGTCTTCTGTGAGATCTATTATTTTGGCTACAGTGTCGTCAACGAATCCGCTTACTGAACAGGACCCTATTCCCAGCTCTGCACATACCAAATGGATATTCTGACCCATATGCCCCGCTTCAAGCAATGAATAGGGATATGCCCGTGGACCATATTTTACCTCTGATCTGGCTAGTACTGACGTGAATATTATTGTTGCTGCCGGATTCTCGAGATAAGGAGAAATGAGATCCCTTCTTTTCTCTCTGAGATCTTTTTCCCACAATACCTCTAGATTTTCTTTTTTTATATTATAATGATATACTCCTGGATGAAGATCTTCTAAGTTATATGCAACCACATAAAGTTCGACTGGGAATCTTGCGCCACCTGATGGATAAGTTCGTCTTTCTGGGTCGCGCTGATTATCAACGATCCTGCACGACCTTAATATTTTTGCTAGTTGCTCTATCGTTATTGCCTGATCAGAGAACATGCGCGTTGATTCACGGCGCTCAAGTATTGCCTCTAACTCGCTTTCTTGTGATGATCCCTTTGGTAATTCTTTTGATGGTAACCGTTGATACTCTTTGTGAAAGACATGTGTAAATGTAACCGGAACCGGGCCTTCCGGATCGTCAACTGCTTTTCTTAACCTTATTTTCTCATAAAATCTTTTGATATCGTCTTGCATTTTAGGTCAGAGGATGTGGTTTTAATGTTTTGTCATCTGGAATTGAACCATAATGAACACTGAAAAGAGCTTTAGCCCGTTCATCGAGGTATAGTGGGTGAAGTTCAGGGATGACTACTTTTACTGCTTCAAATCCTTTTTCTTTGATGACTGGCAAAGTCATATCCGCAACGAACACATGATAACCCCTTCTTCTCATTTCTTCCAGTATTCCTTTTATAGTTCTTTTTTTCTTCGTCAGTTCGGCATATTTAACTGTTCGAGGATTTTTTAGCCATCCATCAAGATCTGCTATTCTCTCCACCGGATGCCAATAATAAAATCTTTGATCCATAGAAAAAATTTCGTCTTCTTCAGGTATTGCTGTTTCGGGTACATTCAGGGCTTTCATCACCCTGCTCGTCCTTCTACAGTGAATTGATTCTAGGAGTGCACCGCGTATGGCTGCCTTATACGTCAAGGCTGATCGCGAACCAACATTTACTGCCGCACCAATACCCGAATGATCAAGCGTTACGACCGTTATCGTTGGTACTTCTAGGTCTGTGGTGGCGTCAAAAAGATGTGGTTCAAGCTGGTAACGCTGCAGATATGCCACTAGTTCTTCTAGATCACACGGAAGGTCGACTATTTTTTGGAGTTTTCTTCTGGTAAGATAAGTCCCTATGCACGCGTCACGTTCAATTACTTCCATGAGACCAGCTCTGATGGCATAACCATTTTTTTGTGGCCCAAATGCTGCCCCTGTGCTGATTCTTTCTTTACGTATTGCTTGTTCCTCATCAAAAACGTTCGATAAAAACACCAATTGAGCTGGAATGAGCTCTTTCTCACCTGTAAGCACATTCATAACAGGCCACCATTGATATACACTCCCTCTTAATTCTCTCCGTGCATCGTCTTGGAAGGGTGTTTGTTCTTCTGAATAACAAAAAAACAGTGCAGGATCACACTGGTTGTTATGGTCCCCATAGCGGGCAACAACTCCTCTTTCTTTAGGGTTATACAAACAAAGACGTTCGAGGCACTCGCCTATTGCTCTTATCTTTGCTTGTGTTCTCTTTTGATGAAAACCCTGCCCGAAAACCTCTTCAGTTCTCCATACTTTCTTTGCTTCGTCACTTGGAAAACAAAGATATCCTGGTATCTTAGGTTCATCAGTGATAACGACCATTTCCTCGACTGGTTTCGTTAGATTTATTGACTGTAGAATCTTTAGCGTTTCTTCTGCCTTCATACTTTCTCTTCCTTCACCTCTTAGGGGTGTTCAGCAACTAAAGGCGCAATTCAAGAGGATGTGCTTTACTTGAGCTGTTGCTGCTGGAATTGCTGCTTTGGCAGTGGCTACCACTACTAGAACTTCCTCTACATGATGTTGCGAGATACAAACTAGTAGATAGCGAAGAACTTGCACCACTTTTACTGGCGCTACTTGAATTGCTACTATGACTACTGCTACTAGAACTTCCCTTCGAACCGCCAGCAACGACTACATGCTCTGGCATCAACATGTAAGGTGCATTTTCTATCATAGAAGATACTTCTAGAAATGCTCCTTCTCTTTTTTCTTTAGTAATGTATTCTATGTTTTTTTGGAGTATTTTGTACTATAAAAATATTTCTATTATCCCTTCTTTCTTTTTGTCGCTATCTTTAAATACTTTCTAGAACCAAAACAGTAGCCTGACGATGCTTTCCCCCTTCCTTTCCAAATCGTATCTTGACGAGCACACGATTCGTGCGTTGCACGCCCAACTTTCACAAGCCAAACCCTTTCCCCATCTTGTTTTGAAGAGTTTCTTTGTTCGTTCCTATGCCGAGCACCTCCTGCAAGCCCTATCCAAGGCAACTTTTGTCCACCAAGAATCTGACTTGTATTCCTTTTCACAGACTGAAGATTTTGGATCGATACAGCAGCCAGAACTTCATTCGCTTCACCGTCTACTTTGCTCTTCCCCCTTCCAGGACTTTCTCCTTCGCCTTACGGGATTACCTGTTGGGAAGAAGGTTGATTGCTCCGGCTTTGCCTACCAATCCGGAGATTATCTTCTGCCTCATGATGATCGTGCTGACACGAGAAAGCTTGCGTATACGTATCATTTGACGAAGGATTTCCCCAAGAAAGATGGGGGAGCGTTAGAGTTTTTTGATGGCAAGAAGATTGCGGTTTCTCTTCCACCTACATTCAATACCTTGATTGTTTTTCTTGTCGAGGAAGGAAAAAGCATTCATCAGGTGAGCGAAGTGACGGGTGATGGAGAACGATTTGCTTTATCGGGGTGGTTCCATGATCGCTAAGATGTACTTAGATCCTGACACGGTGAAGGAATTACGAAAAACCTTTGAGAAGGAAGGAAGCGTGCATCTTACACAGTTCTTTGAGAAGGAAACGTATGAAATGTTATTACGGATGATGAAAAAAGCATATTATCAACGCGTCTATGAACCTTTACGTTGCTCGTATGGCGTTCAATCCTTTCATCAGAAGGCATTACAGCAGGCTCTTCATGAGTTTCTTTGTACACTTTTGCATGTTAAACATCCCTTACCTGAGATGAAGATGTATTCGTTTGGACATCGAGATTATACTGTGTTGCAAGATGATGTTTTTGAGAAAAAAGGCATCCTTGTTCAGTTTGATGTGACACCTCATTGGAAAGAGGAATTTGGTGGTTCGACGTATCTTATTGACAAAGAACAGGATTTTTTACGGGTTTTACCGTTGGCGAATTCGTTGGTGGTGATGAAGACGGATTCCACGATGAAACGCTTTGTAAAATATGTGAATCATACTGCTACGAACAGAAGACGGTTGTTTTTAGAGTGGTTCTATCTAGATAAACAAGAAAATACCCACTAAGATAAAATATATGCCTATCCAGAAGCGTAGGAAATTAGGGAATGCTAATACTAAGACACCGAAGAAAATATGCATTAGTGCAATCAATATTCTTCCTGTGACGATGTCTATAACCATGTTTCTGGTAAGATAGCTTTCTTTTTGTAGTTTTCGTTGATTAACTATCGTCTTTCGATGAATCAGTTGTTATTTCTTCTCCTTTTTTAATCTCCCTTAAAGCAACATCACACTTACTGTTTAGATCTTGTATAGTGTTTGGAGTTGAAGAATGATTCACATAGCGTTCAGGTATAGAATACAGATATTTAATTCCTTTATGTTGATGAACAAATTGTTTTTCTGTTGAAGATAGATGGCTATACTCTTCTTCGGATAATTCTTTAAGTTGATATTGAATTACTCTCTCCCCTTTTTTGAAATCTCTCTGTGCGAAAACGCCCTTACCAAATTGGCCTATCTTTGATTTTTTGAGGATAACGTCCTTCATATCCTTATTTAACTTTCAAAGCTTTCTTTAAGGCGGGTTCGTCATATCCGATGATGATTTCGCCGTCAATATCAATGACAGGAACACCACGTTGACCTGTCTTTTCCACCATTTCTTCGCCTTTGTCTGGGTGTTCACCGACGTCTATAGAAGTATATTTGATCTTATGCTTGTCCAAGAAGTCTGCGGTCTTGTGACACCACGGACACGAAAGAGTTTTATAAAGTATTACCTTCTTTGGCATGGTTTATTCTCTTTACTACCTCTTTTTATAACTTTCGTTTTTAGTTACATAGGATTTTATTACTTTTTCCAATAATACCCTCTTTCTTTTCATAGAAAAATCAATCCTTTTGTAAAAAAGAAAGATGCTTTTAAAATCATATACCTTAATTTCGTATTGCCATTTCTTACTATCAAATCCAGAACGCCTTCTTTTTGTGATAGAATATTTAATGCCGGTTCTATTGAATATATCTTCAACGATTCTTATTAAAAGTAAGTTATTGTTAAAGAAATGCAACCATCTCTTAGCCTGCCTTCTTTTTGTTAGATTCTTGCCCACTATTCCACCGTCCGCATCGAATAATCCGCTGACAAAAGCGTATTGATAAGCCGGTTTCCAAGTTTTTATCTCCTCTAGATTACTTTGTTTAAAAATCCTTGCTGCGTCTATTGAAAACAATCTTGTCTCCCAAAAATTTTGTTTATCCAACGTCAATTTTGCTTTTAATCCGGTCCATTTTTCAAACAAGCCTTTAACATTTAAAGCGAAATCCTTGTCTCTCACTTTTAGAGTGATCCTTCCAGATGTTCTTCGATATTCTTTATCAATCCTGAAGTGTCCATCGCCGTAAATTGCTCCCAATAGATATGCAAATTCTTTAGATGGTCCATATGCCGATTTTTTAATAGGATTATATTTTTGTTTATATAATAATAATTTAGCTGCTTTTTTGGCTTTGTTGAAGGTTCCAAAATGGTAATGTGCGGCTCCGTATACATAATAAGGGACTTCACTTCTACTTGGAGAATGGCCGACCTTGGAGTTAATCTTTTTTAGTTCTTGAATAATCCTTTTCTTATCCCAATTTCTCATAGATGACGTTCTTTTTCATTCTTTTTAAAGAGAAGCTTCGCAGTTGACGAGTTTGACTAGTGTTTCATCCGAAAAGTCTGTAAACCTTTTAATTTTCTTGAAAAGAATCCGGAAATTATCAAAAGAAGAAGCGCAGAAAGAAGCGTGTTTCTTATAATTCTTAGGATAAATGCACTGAAAAAACTTTCTGAGGTGACGAGGATGAGGTTGTCTGTTGCGGGGTCGAGCATCCAGTTGGTATTATCGAAGACGACCTGATGAAACCACATAAAGAGCGGTGTAAAGGATGTCCAGACCAGGAGGGAAAGCACCACAAGACCGCTTAGCGTTACTAAAGAACCGTACCATACCAGAGACAGCCGATGTTCTCGAGGAGTAAGGATCATGCAGAATAACATCGTCATAAAGAAGACTACGAATAGGATTTTTGAGGTGATATACAGGAATTTTACATCAGCCAGATGGGATTTTTCCTTGTCGTTCAAGAAAGACGTTGTTAATGGTTTGTTGTGGAGGTAATAATTAAGAATATTGTCGGTTTCGTTTAAGACTTTTTCCTTGCCAAATCTTTCATAAGCACCATTGATTTGATATTGCTGATCGTAGAAGGATTCATTCGTCATCAACAATCGAAGATGGACAAAGAGAAGAAGATAGGGAATAAGGATGATTCCCAGTATAAAGAAGAATTTATGCTTCATTGACGATGAGTGTTCCCTGCATGTCACCATGACCTGAACCACAGACGACGGAACAGCTGAAGGTAAAGGTACCTGCCTTGTCTGCTACGAATTCCACGGATTTGGTTTCGTCCTTTTCTACTTGAACATTTACATCAAATTCTGGAATCTTTAATCCGTGTGACACATCAAGGCTGGTGACTGTTAATTTGACCTTATCTCCTTTGGTGACTGTGATGGTTTTGGGAGTAAATTTGAATTGCTCTGCCGTTATCATAAACTCTTTTGTTTCAGATGATGAAGGCATTGTTTCTTGGTTTTCTGTGGACACTTCTTCCATCATAGGCTGAGTTTCTGTTTCTTCGGGAGCGAGAAGGTCATCCATTACTAACCTAAATTCTGCTTCTTCAGCAGCGAGGTTTTTTTGCATTTCATAGCCATTCGCTATGCGGAAATATTTGCATCCAAAGACAAAGGTAGGAATGCTTCCTTCTGGGTTGTATGTTTTGAAGATAGAGAGTTCGTTTGCCGGGACAGGGTCTTTTCCTTTGGTTAAGAGGTCGTCATTGGTATCTACTTCCCACAAATGAGCCTCTACTTTACCCTGTTCTACATATTCTTCAACGGTTTCGGTGTAGGTTTTTTTAATCCATTTACAATGCGGGCACCAGGATGTTGCAAATAATCGGATGATGGGTTTTCCTTCTGCGTTGGTGCAGATAGGGTCTCCTGTTTCCTTGAAGGTTTGGATGGTTTTTGGAAGAGTATCGCTGTTGATGGTTACTTGACCCTTTGGACCGGAACTGCAGGCAGTAAGGACAAGAAGTATAATCAAACAACCTGCGAGATAACTCTTTTTCATAAGATTTTTCCTTCTTTTTGTCCTTATAAGTTTAGCGTTCGATGATATACCAGAATGATTTATGGTTTTTGTACGGCTAGAAATGCGATTTCGTGCTGCTTTGGCTTACCTTCTTTGTCTTTTTCCATGATGGGTTTCATTGCAAGATTGTAAGATAAAACATTCCACCCTTTGTAATAAGACAATAACTCCTTATCATCGAAGAAATGAACGATTTTTCCGGGTTCCATATCGCCTTTCTTAGTAAATACCGCTATAAAATGCACCCCTTTTGGAACGGTGTGTTGCTGCATCTGTTCTATTAGTTTTTTTCTCTCTGGAACGGTCAAAAAGTGAAGCACGTGCATTGCAATTATGGTTCCATATTGTTTGGAGAAAGGATACTTGTTTATTTCTTCTTGTTTAAAATCTATATTCTTGATCTTTTCCTGTTCGCATCTTTTTTGTAGTTTGGAGACTATTTCAGGTGATTTGTCTACTGCATCGATTTGGTAGCCTTGTTTAGCTAAGATAAAGAGATCCTCTGAGATACCACAACCTAAATCAAGAATAGGGGTGTCTTTTGCTATACATTGTTGATGCCGTAAAAATAATGGCCTTAATTGTTGTTGCACACTGATCCACCACTTCCACAATCTGCCCCATCACCAGCACATGAAGATGGACTTGCGCAACTTGTACTATAACACTCTGCTCCTGCGCCCCAGACAGGGGGTATCTGCCCAAATACGGCTCTGTAAGATTGTCTAAAATTTCTTGTGGCTTTAGAATCTACTGGTTTGGTTGAAAGTGCCGGCTGATGGTGTAAGAATCTCCCTAAGTGACTATTACAGAAATCGGCGTATTCTCTCGTAAAGAGGATAAACTGATGCCACACAGAATCAACCACCTTACTTACCATGCCTACCTCTCCGTTTTGAATTTGAGTTAATGCAGCATACTTTTTGAATTTGGTGAATGCGTCGTCATATTCTCTTGAGGTAGCAAATGTCCTTTGTTCGAGCAGTTTTTCTTCTAAGTAAGGAGCTTCAAATCTCTCTAAGCGTCTTAATAACTCTGTTTGACTCGGTGTTAGAGTTGCTTGTGGCTGTGGACGTAGCGTGTTTGTATAACGCCCTACTCTTTTTACAAGTTCATCTTCAAATGTTTTTTCTCCAACCAAAAGTTCAAGTGTTGCTTCCATGTTAATTACCCCCGACATGATGGTTATCTCTTTTGTATATATACTTTTCGTCAAAAAACCGGAAAGTTTCCGGATTGGGTCTCGTAGCACCATAAAGTTTATTAATCTAAAGTATATCTTACATTATATATTTTATAGAAAATGATACAAAGATTATTTGCGAGTCTTGATGTAAATCAGGTTCACTTACCTCTATTGGATGCTTTTGTCCGTTATCGTGGTGCTTTGGAAAATTTACAACGTGTTAGAGAGGAACAATATGTACAAGATGATCAATTTTTTGCCGAATCTGAAAAGCGCTCGGCTCAGGGATATCACGTGGCAATGGAGCTTTTACAGAGGCCGCGTTCATCAGATGACCCTCATGGAATTCGCAGAACTAAAGAGTTCATAACTGCTCTTGAGCAACAGTCTCGGGCTCATTCCGCACTTTCTTCATCCTATAAGGCTAAACGAGGTCCTTCTGAAGTTGAAGCAGAACTAGCAACTCAGGCAGTGCGCGACACTGTCTCCCTTTTTTTCAAGCTTATAGGTGCCTTGAAAGCAACAACGCTTTGACGAAAGACGATCGGAAACTAGCGCAATCTCTTCAAAGATGCTCCTTAGAAGATTTAATTCGAGTGGGAAAAGAGTTTGCTCATTGTGTTAATGTTACTTTATAGCCTCCCCAAAAGTTTATATAATCTTTTTTGCTTTTTTAAGAGAGGTGAAGAGGTGAAGCTGCAGTTTAAACTCAAGGAAGATGATCAATTATTGGTTATTGGTTTAATTGTGTTATTTCTTATTGGATTAGTGTTCATGCTGATGGATATGAAGGTGTCTGTATTTTCGTATGATGAGGCGAAGGAAACTAATAATATCAAATCTCAGATCCTTCAGCGATTGGAGAATGTTGAACAGGAGTTACAAGAAGTTAATAAGTTATTAGATAAGTTAGCTCTTATTGAGAATGCTACTTCTTCTTAAACACAGATTGGGCCTGTGGCCGTGATCTTACAGTGACCACCTGTTCTTGGCAAGAGTGATTTTTCTGGGTAAGTAACTACAACACTAAATGATTGTTTAGGGAATGGAATGTTGACTGCTTTGATTTCAATCTTGTACGTTCCTTTTTGGGCAATAGGTAAGATCACTTGTTCGACGTTGTTCTTGTCGTCTACTTGATTATCATAGGGTGCTACGAAATCATTACCATTGTAGACTACACCAGAGGGGTCAACGATTCTTAAGTCGAGATTGTTCTGTAATTTACTGGTTGATTGTGATCCTAAGGAACCTTCTTTGTCTGTCCATACTAAGGTTGCCTTGAGAGGACCGGCTTCTCTTACCAGGAGTGTGTAGTTGAGTTGTTTGCCGGTGGTAAGACCTGAGGTATTGATGATGTCCTTGAAGAATAGTTTGTGAGTGTTATCGGGTAGCACGTTTGAGATGTTGACTCGTCCCCACCCTGTTTCTTTAGATCCCATACCATAACCCATATCTACTCCGCTGTTAATGATAGTTGCTTTGATTAAGGATGCTGACGGATTGGTTACTTGTTGTTTTGTTATGTAGTATTCACGCAATAGTGCTGCGATGCCTGCAACGTTTGGGGTTGAAGTGCTGGTACCACCGCAAGAAGCATAATAGGGACCGAGAACGTAAGATCCACCAAACATACTCTGATTTTTGAAACATGTTCCTCCTTGACCCATAGGAAGAACGACAGAGGATCTCGTCGAGAAGATTTCTGTGGCTGGAGCAACGACATCTGGTTTGACGCGTCCATCTGCTGTTGGACCTTTGCTTGTTCCACTATAAATTGTATTGATATTGTCGGTGATGGCTGGGGGATCACCAATTAGAGGCTTGTAATTTTCACTTCCACCCACGGAAATAACATTTTTAGCTGCAGATTGTGGGGTAACTGTTCCTGGCCCTAACATATCATCATTACCTCCCCCGAATAAAATTACCGAGTCTTTATTATCCCACACAAATCTGTCTATGTTTTGAGCGTGTGACGTGTAGGTCCCATTGAACATCCCCGTCCCATAGAGCATACCCCAACTGTTAGTAAAAATTTTGGCTCCTTTATTGCGGGCCGGTGTGAAGATTCCTGTTGAGTAAGGGGATGGCTCATAGACTAATGACCCTCCTACGTCCGATCCGATGGCTTGGAACACGAGTTGTGCTTTTGGAGCGACGCCTGCATACGAACCTGCGTAGTTGTTATTTGCAGGATTACTTCCAGAAAGAATACCATTCCCTAAGGCTGTTCCTGTGATGTGGGTACCATGACCAGATTTATCATCTGGACCGGTACTATTCGCAAACGGCGTAGCGATATCGGAAATGCTTAGTATTCTCCCTTCGAAATCGTCGTGCATGGAAGCGTCATTTACTCCCGTATCGAGACCACTGTCAGTGACTGCAATGATCTGTCCTGTTCCGTAGATGCCAAAATCCTGTCTTTCATTGACGACCCCAGTGATGATTGTTGCCGCGTCATTAAATGTTGCACTTTGAGCTACTTCTTCCACCCATTCTACACCTGGCGTGTTGGCTATTTCTGGAAGGTTCATCCCGTTTGTTTCAAATGAGATCATTTTTTGATTGTATTGGGTAATGGTGGCGAGGGTTTGTATCTTTTCTCGTACTTGTTCTCCTTTTGCAGAGTCAAAGAGAATGACGTTTGCCCGAACTACATTATCCGTCAGTAAATAGGGGTCGACGTTGGTTGGACTGGTGTAATCCCAGAATCTGCCAATGACTTTTTGTCCCTTCAGAGAAGAAAGCGCTTGTGGGGTTGCTTTAATTATATATGCTGCTTCGCCTTCTGCATCTTCAATATATCCTTCGATGATGGCAACTGAGTTTATTGCTTGATAAACTTTATCTTCAACAGGCAAAGCAACTTCAACAAAATAATATCCTTCGCTACTGAAGGAGGTTAGCGCATTTTGAGTTGTTTCTCATTGATAGGTCTTGACCTGCAGCAGGCGTTAATGAGAAGACTGAAAATGAAACTAAGATCACCATTACGAGTAATAAAGGTACATGGTGAAGTTTTCCCGATTTTTGCATATTTACGTGTAGATTTTCTCCTATATAAATCTTCTTTACACAAAGGTTTATAAATTCCTAGATGTCTTATCTGCTTAAGAGGTGTATTCATGAAACGTTCTGCTCTTCTTGTACTGTTTGCTATATTCCTTGTTGTTGCTGTGCCTGTTCAGGCTGCTCAATTTTCCATGTTTGATGTGGTTGGTTATGCTGTTCATTCATACTTAAATTTCTTAACTGGACGAACCGTTAGTCCAGGTGGTAGCCTGGAACAACCACATCTTGATTCTGACCGCGATGGTGTTCCCGATATTACTGATAATTGTCCTTCTATGAATAACCCTTCTCAAGCAGATAGTGATGGGGACGGTGTGGGAGATGCATGCGATATTTGCCCTTCAAATTATGATCCTGACCAAACGGACAGCAATCGTGATGGGGTGGGGGATGCCTGTTCGGGTGGACAGGACAGTCAGACTACCGACTCTGATCAAGACAGTTACACTTCAACAACAGATTGCAATGACAACGACTCTACCGTTTACCCTGGTGCTCCTGAAGTCTGCTGGGATGGTGTCGATAATGATTGTGATGATCAGATTGATGAGGGATGCACTCTTTATGTTGCTGAAGTCGATGTCGATGGAGATGGATCAACGGATGATGAGGACTGTAATGACAACGACTCTACTGTTTACCCTGGTGCTCCTGAAGTGTGCGGAGATGGAAAGGATAATGACTGCGATGGCAGCGCAGAAGAAGGATGCAGTTTAGATGGTTTGGACAAAGATAAAGATGGATCGAAGACGCCATATGACTGTAATGATAACGATCCTACTGTCTATTCTGGCGCTACGGAAATTTGTAATGATAGTCTAGATAATGATTGCGACACGCTGGTTGACATGGCTGATGAAACCTGCAAGAAGTGCGACTTAATTGACGAGGATAGTGATGGATTTAACTTATGTGATGACTGCAATGATAACGATCCTACGGTTTATCCCGGTGCATATGAATTAAAAGATGGGCTCGATAATAACTGCAACAAAAAAATCGATGAGACTAGCTTGAGCACAGCAAAAGAAGGAGTTCCTTCTGTTGTACCTACCACCCCTACCCTTGTTCCTGGACAACAGATTCCTTCCGTACCTGCTATGCCTGCAACCGCAGATTCCAGCGTCCCTGGATTTACGTTTGCGTTGGCTCCTGATGTGAGAACATATGACACCAAGACGATGACTGAACTGTTGGTTGCCTTTAAGACCGTTCAATATTATCTCTACCAGATGCGCACGTACAGCGAGACTCTTGTGGAGATCCAAGACGATCCCCGCGTCAAGAATTTGAATGATTTGTTGGTGTTAACTATCCATGAGGTGGATGGTGTAATTACTAATTTAGAGCGCAAGGAAAGCTTTGATAAGAACGCTCCTTTACGAGTGCAGCGACAATTGGGCGCCCTGAGGGAATTGCTGGCGGGAAGCTAGCGATACTCTTAAGAAGTCCTTTCTTTCCTTCTTCTTATGCTGGAGTTCCTTTCTTTTTTTATTGATTTTGTTTTACACTTAGATGTTTATCTACAAGAGATCATTCAGGCGTACGATATGTGGACGTATGCGATCTTATTTTTGATTATCTTTGGGGAGACTGGATTGGTTGTTTTACCTTTTTTGCCTGGTGATTCGTTGTTGTTTGCTGCTGGAACGTTTGCCGCCTTGGGATCGTTGCACTTATTTTGGTTGTTTATTCTTTTGTTTGCTGCGGCTGTTCTGGGGGACTTTGTCAATTATAGCATAGGCTACCATGTGGGACCAAAGGTGTTTAAGAAAGACGATTCGATTTTCTTTCACAAGAAGTATTTGCTACGAACCGAGGAATTTTACGAGAAACATGGATCAAAGACGATCGTCTTAGCACGGTTTATTCCGGTTATCCGCACGTTTGCACCTTTTGTTGCAGGTATTGGAAAGATGAAGAGATCGACGTTTGTATTCTATAATATACTCGGTGGATTTTTATGGTGTTTCTTATTTTTAGTTGGTGGATATTTCTTTGGTACTCTTCCTTGGGTGAAGGATAACTTTAGTTTGGTTGTTCTTGGAATTATTTTTATTTCGTTGTTGCCTTTGATCAAAGTAGGCATACATCATTTGTTACGAAAATAACACAAAGATTTTAAAGACATAAATTCTTATTAAAATATGAATGACGCGTATTTTATGCGAGAAGCGATAAAAGACGCTCAGCTTTATGGTCATCGTTTTGGAGCTATCCTTGTCAAGAACAATAAAATTATTGCGTTATCAGGAAATCGACCGCAAAGTGATCCACGTTTTCATGCAGAAACACAAGCAATTTTGAATGCCGGGAAAGACCTAGAAGGTTGCACACTTTATACGACGTGTGAGCCTTGTCCGATGTGTTTTTATATGGCTTGGGTTACCCATGTTTCTCGATTAGTTTACGGGGCAACTCTTGTAGACTCTCTTGCTGCAGGCTTCTCGGAGATTAATCTTTCTGTGGAAGAACTCAATAATAAAGTGAATAATATCCTTGAGATCAAGAAAGGTGTTCTGAGAGAAGAATGTATAACATTGTTGCTGAATAAATAATCATTTCTTCTTGTACAGGAGGTAGACACCTACAATAATCATGGGAATACCTAAGATTTGACCCATGGTGAGGGGACCTATCATTGCTTCTGGCTCTTTGACGAATTCAATCAGAAATCTTAGGATACCATAGAGGAACAGAAAGAGGCCGAGAAGATATCCTTCCTTGTGTTCCTTTGTTTTGAGAAGGATGAAGAATATGAGAAAGTTTTTTAACGCTTCATAGAGCTGGGAAGGGTGGCGATAGAGATGGTCTTGGGGAAATTGAACAGCCCACGGTAAAGACGTTGGCTTTCCAATGACCTCGGCGTTGATGAAGTTTGCTATTCTTCCGAAGACCAAAGCTAAAGCTGCTGGAATAACGAGAATATCTGCAAGGCGAAGGAAAGAGAGTTTTTTCTTTTTTGCAAAGAGGTAAGCTGTTACTGCTGCACCGACTAATCCACCATGGAAGGATAATCCACCTTTCCATACCGCGATGATTTCCGAAGGGTGAGAGAAGTAGTATCCGGATTGATAGAAGAGGATTTCGAAGATTCTTGCTCCGAGAACCACTCCGATGATCAACCACACGACTAGAGAATCGATGTCTTCTTCTGAAAGGGAGAGTTTCTTGTGTTTGGCTGCTTTTCTTAACGCAAGATATGCAAAAACAAATCCTAGAGCATAGATCAGACCATAATATCGTATCTCTAGAGGTCCTAAGGAGAGGAGAACAGGGTCGATATGATGGATGAACATCTTCTTAGGGAAGAGTTTTTGTTTAAAAATATTCTCACGAAAGTTTTTAAAAGAGACACTCTTGAGGTTTGGTGGGGGCATAAGAGTGAATCATTCTGCTGTACGTGTTGGATTGGTGATAGGTGTACTTTCCCTTATCTTTTTGCTAGGATTTACTGGACGAGACATTCTTACCGGATGGATGGGAGCTTCTCTTCCCTCTGAGGGAGAATGGGTGAGCATGAACAAGCTTGTTGCTGTTGATGCGCAAGGACAGGGAGTGAGCGCACGTCTTATTACGAGCGTGAAACCTGGAGCTGGATTGGTGCTGGTAAATATTAACAACGTGTTGGCCGATATTACGACGCAACAAAGCGCGAGAGATGCTGTTACTGCCGCCTCTAAATTAGCTCATGTGGATCCGAATACGGTTGATGTGGTGTTTACGATTGATACGTCTGCAGAATTAGTGAGCGGGAGAAGCGCAGGGTCGGTGATGGCTATTGCTGTTGCGGGTGCGTTGTTGAACACGACGCTGAGAAATGACGTCGTGATGACGGGGGACATCAATGAACAAGGAACGATCGGGATGGTACAAGCTATTCCGATGAAGGCACAAGCTGCAAAAGCATTGAATGCGAGCGTTTTTTTAGTTCCTGTTGGGGGAGGAAGTCATGTCGTGAAGTTTGAGCGTGAAAAAGCATGTGGGGAGTATAAGGGTGGAGAATATTGTACCTTGTCGTATGTGGCACATGAAAGTAATTTAGGAGAGGATATTGGATTGGATGTGGTTGAAGTTGCCACCTTGGCGGATGCAGCCAAATATTACTTCGGATATGGGGAGATTTAACATGTATATACCTTATCGTTTACGGAAACGACTGTATCTCCTGGGAGGATTACTGCTAGTCGTTCTTTTCTTGGGAAGCATTTCTTTGTGGATACATTCCAACTATGTGACGGTAGAACCTGAAGACGAAGAGGGAACGTTAGTTTTTGCAGAAGATCCTTTGAGTGTGGATGAGTATCTTAAGGTAAAGGTTGGGGTTGCTCCTGGAAAGATCTATTTGGTAGACGGATGTGAGGGATTAGTGATGAGCACGAGCTTGTCGAAAACCCATAGCATTCAGCGCGCATTGGAACATACGTTAGAAGCGCGACCGGATGTGTACGATGTGATGTATGATCTGCTTATGCATTATGAAGTCACTCCTGTGTTGGTGAAGGTGTATCAACTAGAAGAAGGGAGCTACTATGCCCAGTTAGTGGTTGAGCAGGAAGGCAAGTACTTAGGCTTAGATGCCAAACCGAGCGATGCATTGGCTCTTTCGAGTCGTTTTTCCGTTCCTTTGTATGTGCGTAAGGATTTGATGGACGCGCAAGGACAGCAGGTTTGTTAATTTTTCCTGAAGAATCTTTTTCCGATTGCCATGCAGATAATGCTTCCCACGACAGCTACAAAGATCAGGAAGATCATGTGCCTGATGACCTGCACCTTTGTGATGAGCACAGTGATTTGAGTATGAAAATGATAACCCAGACCGATGAGTAAAGGAATGGCAATGATGACTGCAAGAGTGTTGTAGAAAAAAAATCTTGGCCAAGAGACATTGAGAGAGCCTGCGATGACGGGACTGAGGAACCGTAAGCCAGGAATCAATCGTGAGATGAAGATGGTCTTTCCTGTGTGGGCATGCATATGTTGCTGATAGGTGTGCAGTTTTTGCACGTTGACTCTGCCTATGAGTTTTTGGATGTACTTATTACCATGAACGCTTAAATAAAAAAGCACATTGTCACCGATGATAACGCCGAGAAAACTTGCGATAAGTGCGCCATAGGGATTGAGTAATTTTAGGGCAGTTGCATAGCCTACCAACAACAAAATGATTTCTTCAGGCAGGGGCAAGACGTGGCCTACCAAGGATAACGCAACGGTAATAAAAACGTAGGTTGTTAGCGTGGTTACCTGAGGCAGATAGTTCATCACTACAAGCGGATTCATTATTACTCTTCATCTCCGCACCAAGAGTTTATAAATCACTCCTTTTTTTCCTTTTTATGATTACCTTCATGAAGAAACCTCACGATGCAGAGGACGTGCAGGCGTTGTTGCATCCACTGGTGAAACGATGGTTTTTTGGAAAATACAATGAATTTTCTTTACCTCAGTTGTATGGGGTCAAGGAAGTGCACGATCGACATCATCTCTTAGTCAGCGCTCCTACGGGAGGAACGAAGACGATGACGTCCTTCTTGAGCATTCTTAATGAGTTGGTGAGGTTAGATTTAGATGGGAAATTAGAGAATAGAGTGTATGCGATTTATATTTCTCCTTTGAAGGCATTGAATAATGACGTTTCTGTTAACTTGGAGAAGCCTTTGAGTGAGATGGCTGAACTGGCAAAACAACAAGGCAAGAAACTAAGTATTCGTGTTGGGGTACGAACAAGCGATACAACACCTAGCCAGAAACAGAAGATGTTGGTGCAAGCGCCGCACATCTTGATTACGACGCCGGAATCCTTAGCGTTGATGCTGAGCAGTTTCAAGTTTAAAGATTTGTTAGTAGGTGTGCAATGGTGTATTGTTGATGAGACGCATGCACTTGCCGACAATAAACGAGGGGTGCACCTTTCTCTTTCATTAGAACGATTACAACGATTATCTCCTGATTTAACGAGAGTGGGATTGAGCGCCACGGTTGAGCCGTTAGATGAAGTAGCGCGGTATTTAGTAGGCTATGAGAAGGGACAAGAACGAGATTGCGAGATTGCGCATGTGCAGCTTTCTAAAGTGTATGACTTGAAGGTCATTAGTCCCTTGCCGGATTTGATTGACGTGACGCATGGACAGATGCACACTGCTTTGTATAAGACGTTGCATCAGATGGTTCAGGAGCATAAAACGACGTTGATTTTTACGAATACCCGAGCGGGAACAGAACGAGTAGTGCACCATTTGAAAATGATGTATCCTGCACACTATATAGAAAACATTGGGGCTCATCATGGCAGTTTAAGTAAAAAACATAGATTTGACATTGAAGAGAAATTACGCAAAGGAGAGTTGAAGGTTATTGTTAGTTCTACCAGCTTGGAATTGGGCATTGATATTGGATATATTGATCTGGTTGTTTGTTTGGGAAGTCCGAAGAGTGTTGCGCGCTTTTTACAGAGAGTCGGACGTGCAGGTCACCAGTTACATTCGACGGTCAAGGGACGATTGGTGGTGCTTGATAGGGATGACTTGGTGGAATGCGGTGTGTTGTTGAAGAATGCTCTTGAGAAAAAGATTGATACCCTGCATTTTCCGAAGAATTGTCTGGATGTTATTACTCAGGTGATTTATGGGATGGTGATTGCCGAGAAATGGAAGATCGATGATCTGTATGAGACATTGACACAGAGTTATAACTACCATACCCTTTCCAAAGAAGATTTCATGGAAGTCATTCGTTATTTGGCTGGGGAGTTTGTCAGTCTGGAAGACAGGTATATTTTTGCGAAGATTTGGTATGATGCCGAATCAGGGGAGATTGGAAAGAGAGGAAAATTAGCGCGCGTGATTTACATGACAAATGTGGGGACTATTCCGGAAGAGACGGCAGTGAAGGTAAAGATCAAGGAGACGACGATTGGAACGATTGATGAGGGGTTTTTAGAGCGGTTAACGAAGGGAGACGTGTTTGTGCTGGGAGGGGACACGTATGAATTCTTGTTTAGTCGAGGGATGGTTGCCCAAGTGAAATCAAGCGGCGGAAAGATGCCTACTGTTCCGAGCTGGTTCAGCGAGATGCTGCCGCTGAGCTATGATTTAGCAGTTGACATTCAGCAGTTCAGACGCTATGTGGAAGATTTATTTGTGCATAAACAAAAGAAGGAAGAGATCATTAAATATATTCATCATACTTTAAAGGTGGATGAGAATGCGGCACAGGCCATTTACCAGTACTTTAGGGAACAGTATTTGTATGCGACGGTGCCCCACAGCAGAAGGATTATTGCGGAACATTACTTCGACGGGGATGAGAAAAATAAGCATTACGTCGTGTTTCATAGTTTGTATGGGAGACGGGTGAATGACGTGCTGAGCAGGGCTGTTGCGTATGCGCTTGCCAAAATTCATAAACATGATGTGGAAGTGGGCATTACTGATAATGGGTTTTATGTTGCTTCGAAGAAACCGATGCAGGTGATGAGGGCTTTCTCGTTGTTGAAGGCAGAACAGCTGCCTGAAGTGATGAAGCGCGCGTTGGAGAAAACGGAAGTGTTGAAGCGACGGTTCAGACATTGTGCTGCACGTGCGTTGATGATTTTGCGACAGTATAAAGGAAAACGAAAGAATGTGGGAAGGCAGCAAGTAAGCAGCATGATCTTGATGAGCGCCGTTAAAAGAATTAGCGATGAATTTTGTATCTTGAAAGAGGCAAGGAGAGAAGTGTTGGAAGACTTAATGGATTTACCTCATGCCAAAGAGATTTTACAACAGATTGCGGATGGAAAGATCGAAGTGAAACAGATTCATACGAGTGTTCCTAGTCCGTTTGCCTTGAATTTAGTCTTGCAAGGATCGACTGATGTGTTAAGGATGGAAGATAAGGTAGAATTCATTCGAAGGATGCACCAACTGATTCTTGCGAAGATAGGGAAGACGCATGGCGCTGACTGAAATTATTCCCGGATTGAAGATGGTTGATGTGGGATTAGTGTATCAAGATACTCTGATCTTAGGGGATGTGCAACTGGGATATGAGGAAGCCATGGAACATCAAGGTGTGCTGTTGCCCAGATTTCAATTGCAGGACATTTTGAAGGAATTGGATTCTATCTTTGCCCAGGTGAAGGTGAAGAAGGTTATTATCAATGGCGATATCAAGCATGAGTTTGGCACGATTACGAATCAAGAATGGAGAGATGCGCTGCGATTTTTTGATTACTTGTTTGAGAAGATGGGGGAGAAAGGAGAATTGATTTTAATTAAGGGAAATCATGATTTAGTGTTAGATCCGATTGCACAGAAGAGAAACATTAAGATTGTGGACGTATATCACGTCGATAACATCAGTGTGTTACATGGACATCGCATTATACTCGGGTTACGGGATATTATTATCATTGGACATGAACATCCTGCCATCAGCTTTTCTGAACGACGGGAAGAGAAGTTCAAATGTTTTTTGAAAGGCACCTGGAAGGGAAAGACGTTGATTGTGCAGCCTTCGTTGACACAGATTCATGCAGGCTCTGACGTGTTACGAGAACAGTATCTCAGTCCTTTTTTGAAGGATGGGGTGGAAAACTTTGAGGTGTGGGTGCTTGCTGATACCACTCGATATTTTGGCAAGGTGAAAGATATTAGGGAGTTGTAGGCTTGTCAAACATTTTATCGTACTTCTTCGTAATCAGATGTTTACATTTGACTGACGTATCGACATACATGGGGATCTTTAATTTGTAGAGATCATTTGAAAAACACAAATCATCGAATGTTCCCTTTTCCTCATCTGTTCTAAATTTTACTTTTTCCAGAATGGAGCGGTGAATCAAGATGCATCCCAATCCTGCTCCACGAATCCGAAAGAATTTGTTGCCCTCGACCTCCTGCGGCGAACAGAGATGGGCGCGATCAGAGGATTCCATTCCGGGCAGCAAGGTGCAAATTAACGGCATGATTTTTTCTGCTTTCTTTATTGGCTTTCCGTGGTGGGTGTAGGTGACGTGAAATTTCTTGTAATAGACACCAGAGACGACTGGTTTTTGATGCCTGATGAGACGTTCAATAACGTCTGGTGGAGGGATGACATCTTGTTCTAGACTAAGGAAGTACTCGTAGTCGTTCTTGAGAACGTGTTCCCGAAGAACGTTTCGTGCATGAATGATGCGTTCACGTACATCTGGGAGATGGGGGGTTCTGATGGTGGGTAGACCTTTTGCTTCTAATTTCTTTTTGTAGGCGTCTGTTTTGGAATTATCTGCTATTAAGACATCTGTATCCTTATAGGTCAGATTCTTGATGCCTTCTACATATTCATTCAAACAGTATTCATATCCTTCATACGTAGGACATCCGATCAAGATTTTAGGATCTGCCATACTCCTTTCTTAAGGAGGTTTTTTATAAAGATATGGTCTTGATCGACGATAAGCTTTTATAGTTCTGGTTGTTCTTCTCTTTTCTAGAATGGGTTTTACTGGACGAGACATTCTAGCACTTGAAGACTTTTCTAAGGCGGAATTATTGGCTGTGTTGAAGACTTCTCTGTTGTTTTCTCAAATGTATGATCCTCAATTATTACAGGGAAAGTTGTTAGCTTCGTTGTTCTTTGAGCCAAGCACGAGAACGAGATTAAGCTTTGAGGCTTCGATGAAGAAACTAGGGGGAAATGTGATCGGGTTTTCTGATTGGAAAGATACGAGCATTCAGAAAGGAGAGGATTTGCAAGATACGATCAAGGTGATTGATGGGTACAGCGATGTGATTGTGATTCGACATCCTGACAATGGAAGCGCGCATGCTGCAGCTCAGATTGCAAAGGCACCTGTTATTAATGGAGGAGATGGAAGCAATCAGCATCCTACACAAACGTTTGTGGATTTGTTTACAATCTTTCAAAGCCATGGTTCGTTGGATGGATTTTCGATTGGATTTTTAGGTGATTTGAAGTATGGGCGAACGGTGCACAGTTTGGTGAAAGCGTTGAAACATTTTGACGTGGACATGTATTTCATTTCTCCCCAGGAATTGAAGATGCCACGGGGAGTGCTGGATGTTGTTCCCCCTCATCGCATCAAAAAAGAAACGAATGACCTGTACGAGGTTGCTGGAGAATTAGATTTTGTGTATGCAACCCGCATTCAAAAGGAAAGATTCTTGGTGGAAGAAGATTATGCGAAGATCAGTTCTGGATATCAACTAGGAATGGGTTTTTTAACGAAGGCGAAAAAGAGTGTGAAGATTATGCATCCTCTGCCGAGGGTTGGTGAGTTGCAACATGAACTTGATGAGAGTACAAATGCGTTGTATTTCCAGCAGGCACACAATGGGATACCGGTGAGAATGGCATTATTGAGTTTGGTTTTGGGGTATGCCCAAGATGTTCTTGATCATGGCGTGGTCAAATCCGACGTAGGCCTTCCCATCCACCATTAAGACGGGTGTTTTCGTTTGACCTGAATCTTTCATCAGTTGCTTGAAGGCTTCTGGATCACGAGAAACATCGATATTATCAAAGTCAATCCGATGATATTTCAGAAGATTTTTCACCATGTCAGAATAGGGATCATCAGACCGGGAATAGACTATTATTTTCATATTTTTCCATGATTGATAGATTGCTTATATAGTTTGTGACTTTATAATTTCTTATCTAAACAAAAGACTTTATAGTAGACTCGCCAACCTCTTCTTTTATAAAATCCAAGGACTTCCTCGTTGTCTTCTTCGACAAAGAGCGTGGGCTCTATTACACCTCTTCTTTCAGACGTTTTTCAGCTTCCTCCATCAACGCACTTCCTATCCCTCGACGCTGGTAGTTCGGATGGACACCTAAGTGGTACACGAAGGAATCCCATGGATCGTAAATGATAAAAACGGTTCCTACCACTTTATCGTCTTCAACTGCGACGATCATGGAGGTTGGATCGTGCTCTATCTTTCGTTGGAATGTGTGCCTTTGATCGAGAGGTTCACAATAAATTCCTGATGCTTTCAATACCTCATCCAGCCCTGGAAAATCAGCATCTTGGTAGTTTCGCAGATTCATTCGGTTTGGTGTTACACGAAGCTTTTTATACCTTCTCCTCTTCTTCATCGTAGAGTTTTATGATTTCAAAAAGAGGGCAGGCAGGTGTTGAATATATCGTTCTTGTGGGTATTCTCTTAGTTTTTCTTATTCCCATTGTTTATTATGCGTTGGATCAATCAAATTTCATGATCAAAATAAGTCAATTGGAAAATGCCGTTCGACGGGTGAGCAAAGCGGCAGATGCCGTGCATGCCTTCGGACCGGGAGCGCAGGACATTGTGACGATCACGCTTCCCCAAGGAGTGGAATCCGTCGCCATTGGCAACAATAGTATTTCCTTCAAGGCGGGCGTACTTGGCGGCATATCTGATTTTGACATGCAGACTGCCGCAAATGTGACGGGAAGCATGCCCTTAGGACCGGGAACGTTCCGCATTCAAATTTTATATTTAGCAGATGGAGTAGTGAATATTTCCCTGAAACCATGAGCTTATATCGACGCGGTCAAATCAGCATGGAAGTGATGTACTCCGTAGGCGTGATGATGGTTATTTTCATTATCTTAACGGGCATTAGCTTCAATAGGAGATTAGAGATTTCCCACACAGATGAATATTTGGACAAGAGAAATCAGTGCTTCAAGATGGCAGATTATATCACTTCCGTTGTTGTCGGAGGCGATGGAACACAAGCAGATATGTATCTTCGTTATTATATAGAAATTGACGGGAAAGGAGTGATCATGGTGACGGATCCTGTCAAGAAAGAAGAGACCATCGAGGCAACGTGCGGGTATAGTGCTGCGATGACAGCTACGAGTGACTTAACGCTTGATTCCGCTTCCACGTACCGCATCAAGAATGTGGGGGGACGAATTGACGTCAACCTTGCTCCGTAACCCATAGAAACCATTAAAAAGAGGGAGAGATTCTTTTTTGCAACGTATGAATAACGGAAAAAGAGGTCAAATTTCGTACGAGTATCTTGTTATCGTAGGTATGGTGCTGATGCTGGTTCTACCTTTCTTTAACTATACCTTCTATTCTCTTGGCGGGAACATTGTGATTGCTAGTGGGGCTGCGAAGACGGTTCAGTTGGCTACCGGCTTGGAAGACGTGAGTTATCTTGGCCCAGGGAACGTGAAGACGTATCAGATGGAAGATGTGCAATCCATTACCATTTCTCAGGATGGAGAAGTTACGACGGTTTTATCGAATGGAGAGAGTATTACGATTCCTTCTACAGTTGTTTTGAGTGAAGAAGTGACCTTACAGCCACGTTCTATTTCGATTGCCAATAAACAAGGACAATTAGTGGTGGTCAATACACCGCGCATTGAACAGATTGATCCTGCTGACTTGAGCGGAAATTACATCCGCGCATTTGGATACGATTTTGGAAGTGAACCTACCTTGATTGTTGAGGGAGTAGAATCAGGCGGGGAACGAGTGAGACATTCTTACCGCTTGCAACGAGGAGAGAGAGATGCACAACGACGAGATGTTGCTGAGATTGTTTCCATTCCCGTGTTGCCTCCTGGCACATATACGTTACGCGTTGTTGTTCACGACATTATTTATTCGCCTCCTTTCATGATTGACAACATGGACTAATCACCGGGAGAATACCATGAAGATACGATATTCTTCCTCACGTGGACAAGCAGGCATCACTGACTTGTTTGTTGCGATTGCTATTTTTATTGTGCTAGTGACGATAACTACTTTAACGTGGGATTTGTACAATGCACGACTGGAGTCTTCGATTGATTATGACACCATGGTGATTAAGGCATATTACATTGCGGACACGTTTGTGAAGAGTCCTGGATATCCTGTGAATTGGGAATCGTATAGCAATCCTGAATTGACTACTTCTACGATAGGATTAGCTTCAAGCGATCGTGTGCTGGCAGACGCGAAGGTGGGAACGTTTGCTTCGTTGAGCACAACACAGTATGATGCGGTACGGACGGTATTGCGGTTGAGCTTGTATGACTATTATTTTGTGTTGAGGGATACGAATAACACGGTGATTTATTCTGCAGGAAAAATACCTCAAGGAAAGTTTGCAGTTAATTTAGCACGATTGGCTGTGTATCAGAATAAACCTGTGATTATGGAGTTTGCTGTATGGAAGCCCTGATGAACAATAAGAAGGGATTGATCTTTGCGTTAGATGCAGCTTTGGCAGTGACTGTTGTTGTTTTGATGGTGATTAACAGCACGTATTACTTCAGTATTTCGAGTAAGGGGTCACTTTCTCATTTACAATCGACGAAATTAGCAAGCGATATTGTGGCTGTGTTGGATCAGGGTGGGACTTTTGCGAACATTGTGTATGATGACAGCAAGAATCCTCCGAGCAATGTGTTTGAGATTACTCCTGCGATGTTGAATTTGAGTACCTATTTACCTGCAAATTATCAGCTGTGGATGTCGTTGAGTGATGTGAAAGAGACAGTGATACCGGCCTTTGCACCTGTTGCTGGTGCCCCTTGTTTTCCTGCAGTTCCCACGACCTTTTATTTTGCAAATGCTGAGCCACTCCAACGAGAGATCAAGGCCATGCTGCAACTCAATGTGACGGTGATTAATAGCGGTAGTGTGGCTTTATCGAGTATTAATCTTGGCCAAATTACTCCCTTTAGTGTTTCTCAGAGCGGCTTGTACACGTTAGGACCTTTCAAGTTTCTGAAAGGAACGAATGGAGTTACTATTGTTTTGGACCCGTCTTTTGTTCCTACTGGACAACCTCAGAATGTTTGCATTCATTGGTTTAGAATCTTAGGGACAGAGGAATATGCGGGATCGACGAATGAAACGATGTATATCCAGGATTTATTCCCAAAGGATAGGTTTATTGGCAGCGGGGAGAGGGTGATTGGGGTGAAGAAGAGTGGGAATTTTACGGACAATCCTTATGAAGGCACTCATCTGTTGAGATATCGTGTGTGGTTGAAGGGAGGAAGCTGATGGATAAAAAAGGAGCATTCTTAACACTGGGGATGACCTTGGTGAGCGTGTTGATTCTTTCATTAGGTGCTGCCATGTTGAGGAATGCAGAATATTCTGAAGAAAGGATCATGGAGTTGGCTTCTTTGGATCGATTGTATAATTTGGAAGCTTCGCTACAACGAGCTTATGGAACAATGTACTCCAGTATTTTCAAATATAATATCACGAGCACATCAACTTCTCATCAGGTAAGGATGTTTATTCCTGCATCAGGTCAGTTTATACCGGATCCTGCGTTTGGTTATTTTGAGAAGGCACATAATGTGACGGAGACAATGTTAAGCTTGATGTATCCAAACTTTACGTCAACGACAAATTCTGTCTTTCCTGCGTATAACTTTACTGCGTTTACTCTTTCACCGTATAACGTGACGGTTGCATATACACATATTAAAGATGCCAATCCCAGTCCGCTTGCTTTTCCGTTCCAATTACCTGGACACTCGAATGCGTTGATTATTTATACGAATTCAACAAAATCTACGGATCCGATATCAAAATATTTGTTAACGGTGAGTAATCCTGCGTATCAAGGCAATGTAAGCTGGGATATCATTAAGACGTTGCCGAGCGGGGCAAACTTCACGGTGAGTTATACTGGATTGGATGGTTTGAGTTCGTCTGAATCATTTAACATTGATTTTGATGGGGTTTCCACAGGTTCGATTGCACAAAAAATTACGATTAACTTAACTGCACCACAACCATGGCCTGTTATTAGTGTCAGTACTGCACAGTCTGGACCTTTTGCTGGCATGGGACAGATTATGATTGAACCTTTAGGACATAATTTAACCGTGAGTTTGGTGATGATACCCACTACACCTTTATCAGGAAGTGTTTCTGCGTGGAGTTATGATTCTTTTTACTTTGCGTTTCCTGCGTTGAAAATAGCTAAGAATGGACGATATAGGATAGTGTAACCATTGAAGAAGTAAGACAACAATTAATAAAGCGAAAGGGGCAACATTTCGTTTAATGAACTGGTCACTCGTCTATAAGCTATTGCTCGTTCTCGGCGTGTTGACTATTGTGTCTTCTCTCTTCTCTCCTCCGAATTTATTCCTGTTTTTTATCGTCGTAGGCGTACTTTTAGTGAGTTTTTCGTTGTTTGAACTGTTTCAGTTGAGAAAAGAGCATCCTGCGGTTAACATGCCTTCCACCCCTGCGATAGTGCAACAAAGCGATGTTTCTTACACCGGTGGAGCGATTGCTTCTTCTCATACGCCTTCCAAAAAGTCGTTTTTTCATCTTCCTCATCATGCTTCCAAGAAGGTAGAGGACATTCAAGTGGGTGCTATTACCGGGAAAAAGCAAGAACAACCTCTTACACCCCAAAAGAAACAGGATATTTTAGTAATTGAGCAGGCTACATCTACGAATCCTGATCCGATTCAACGTTCTCATTTGGATAAATTCGTTCGTGATTCTTTACAGGCAGGACAATCAATTTCTTCCATCAGAGAAGCAGCGTTGCAAGCTCACTGGCCTAAAGACATCGTGGAAGCAGCGTTACATCACGTCACTGTGCATACGAAGAAAAAACAGCTATTGGTATCGGTAGGCATCTTTGTGGGCACCTTGATCTATTTAATCTTATTACAAGCTCAAGATCTCTTTTTAGTTCCGTATTGGATTACTCTGTTTAAGTTTGCTTCTCCCCTCTTTTATGCTGGAGCGTTATTAGTCTTAGTTGCGTTCTCCGCTTTGGTTGGTTTCAGAATAAAGAAAACATTAAAAAGAAAGAAAGTCGTTTTCCAGAAGGAGGAAGAGGAACATGTTCAGGAAATCAAAACCACGCTGGCATCGTTTTCTGGTGTCTACGAAACTGACATGGATAAACTGTATGCTCTTCTTCAGGAGCGCAAAACCTTACGCGTTAATGAAATAGCTCGTGCTTTTAATATTTCAAAAGAGGAAGCAGAAGAATGGGGCAAAATCTTCAAAGAACAGGATCTTGCTGAAATTTATTACCCTGCTGTTGGTGATATGGAGATACGATGGAAAAAGTCGAAGAATACCAAGTAAACATTGGTGATGTGGCTGTCAAGATTTCCATCCTGGGTGGAAAGGGACAGACCAATGTCTATCACGTTGATTTGCCTCAAATAGCTCCTGCTACCAAAGCGTTATTGGAAAACATCAAACGAGGATTGATAAGGGAAGTTGTTGTGAGTACAACAGAAATTCTTGATCCTAAGTCTGTCGTGACGATGAAGAAGAAGTTTGGCGAACGTGCTGAGCAACTGTTGAAAGCGCGCATTCCGAGCATTCATCCTGATACCAGCAGATTGTTGATTAGCGTGTTGATGCAGGAGATGTTGGGGTTGGGAGATATTGAATATTTAACCGCTGATGAGGCGTTGGAAGAAATTGTCATTACGTCTTCTGGTGAACCGGTACGAGTGTATCACAAGCGCTATGGGTGGCTGGAAACCAATATCAAGATGACCAACGAAGAACAGATTTTGAATTATGCCAACATCATTGGACGTCGTGTTGGACGACAGATTACCACGTTAAATCCCTTACTCGATGCTCATTTGTTGACTGGAGATCGTGCGAATGCAGTTCTCTTTCCGGTCTCCAGTAAAGGACATACGATCACCATCAGAAAGTTCGCCCGTGATCCGTGGACTCTTACGGATTTGATTACTAATAAGACGTGTACCGCAAGAGTTTTTGCGTTGATTTGGTTGGCGATGCAGTATGAAATGAACGTGCTGATTAGTGGAGGAACGGCATCGGGAAAAACAAGTTTCCTTAATGTGTTAATGCCGTTTATTCCTCCTAACCACCGCATAGTATCGATAGAAGACACTAGAGAGCTCCAGCTCCCCAAATTTTTGTATTGGTGTCCTTTAACTGTAAGGCAACCGAATCCAGAAGGAAAAGGGGAGGTGAGCATGTTGGATTTGCTGATTAACTCCCTGCGTATGCGTCCTGATCGTATCATCTTAGGAGAAATGCGTAAGAAAGACCAGGCAGAAGTCTTGTTCGAAGCCATGCATACAGGTCACAGCGTGTATGCTACAGTGCACGCCGATAGTATTGCTGAAACTATTAATCGTTTGGTGAATCCTCCTATTGAAGTTCCTAAAAATATGTTGATGGGAGTTAATTTGAATGTCGTTATGTTCAGAGACAGAAGACGTGGAATCAGAAGAGTGTTTCAGATGGGGGAGTTTATTCCTGCTTCTGATGATACGGGCAGCGGGATCAGACCGAACATCATTTATCGTTGGAGACCAAGTGAGGATGATATTGTGGAGCATTCTTCTTCGTTGCGATTGTTTGAAGAGTTAAGCAGACATACGGGAATGAGTTTACCGCAAATTGAAACGGACTTGAAGAGAAAACAGGCTATTTTGGAGTGGATGGCAAAGAATAAGATCAGACACGTCGATAATGTGGGAGAGATTATGAGGCAGTATTACTTGGATCCGAATGCTGTTTTAGAGATGAGCGGGGAAAAATTAACTGCTTCTTGAGTATTCTTTGACCGAGTTCGTAGAGTTTTCGTTCACCATATTCACACAGAGGTATGGCCACGATTCTATTAACATATCCTGCCAAAGCTCCGTAAGCAGTTGAAAATGCTATAAACGCCGCACCTCCGACGAGCCGTTCTTCAAGAGAAGCATTCGTATGAACAAAAAGAAGGGCACTTCCTACAGACAACGTGCTTACGCTTGCACCGATCAGGGCACCTGTCCGTTCATTGATACGGTGCGCCATGGTTCTTCGTGGTTGGTATTCGTAGACCATGTTTCTTAGGCCGTAGAGAACCTTTATAAAGAATTGTCTCTTGGAAAGAATAAGAGGTGATTGTGTGTTTAAGATACCCTTCTCGATCTTGCCGATGTCTGCAATCTATAGGTTATCTCCTCTTTATCGTGGTTTAGCTCAGAAATTAGAAAAAAGCTTTCCCAGCCTGGAAGTGTACCTCAATCAGGCAGAAACCAGAATTAGGGCTCTGGATTATATTGCGATGTGTCTGGTTTCGTTGACGTTCTTTACCATTTTTATCTTCTTCGTGAGTCTGTTTTCCCTGGCGTTTGGAGCTGGAGTCTTCTTGCCGTTCATCATCACGTTCTTTTGCGCTGCGTTTGTGTTCTTTCAACAGATGGCTTATCCACGATTGGTAGCTGTTCGCCGTATTAAGGAGATTGAGCGAAATTTGTTGCCTGCTTTGCAAGATATGTTAGTTCAATTAAATTCGGGTATTCCGTTGTTTAACATTTTAGCAAGCATTGCACGAGGAAGTTATGGTGCCATCTCTATCGAGTTTAAGAATGCCATTCAAGAGATCAATGCGGGACGGAGCCAGATTGATGCATTAGAGGATATTGCGGTTCGTAATCCGTCGGTGTTGTTTAGAAGAACGATTTGGCAAGTGGTCAATGGTATGAAGGAAGGTGCGGATATTGCGTCGTTGATCAAAGAAGTCATGAGGGCAGTGAGTGATGAACAGGTCACGCAAATTCAGAAATATGGCGGACAGTTAAGTCCGTTAGCATTGTTCTATATGTTGATTGCTATCATTGCACCTTCTCTTGGTGTGACGTTTATCATTGTGCTGTCTTCTTTTGTTGCCATTGCACCTACAGTCACTAAAATATTGTTCTATGGGTTGTTAGTGTTTACGATGCTGTTCCAAGTGATGTTTTTAGGCATGATCAAAACAAGGAGACCATCTTTATTGGATTAAACCATGTATCGACTTATTGCGCGGGCGTATCCACAGAAAATCAAGAATAATTTTGAACAGGTGCTGATGTATAACAGCATCGCCGCCAATTTGGAACATTATTTAGGATTCATCACGGTGGTGAGTTTTGTTCTGGCTATTTTCGTCGCTGCTTTATTGCGTATTTTCATTAACTTCCCTGTTGTGCTTATTTTCTTTTTCGTCTTTGCAATCATTTTGGCTTCCATTTATGCGTATTTGGTATTAAGCGCAGATTCGCGTGCACGGTTTGTGGAAGATGTGCTGCCTGATGCGCTGCAATTAATGTCTGCGAACCTGAGAGCAGGTATGACGATTGACAAAGCATTGTTGTTAGCAGCCAGACCAGAATTCGGGCATTTTAGAGACGATATCAACCAAGTAGGTAAAGAGATTGCGACGGGAAAAGAATTTGGAGAGGCGTTGTTTGGCATGGCGGCAAGAATTCGTTCAGAACGATTGTTAAAGACGTTCCAATTGCTTGTAACAGGAGTGGAATCGGGAGGGGAACTGGCTGATTTATTAGAACATAGCGCTGCAAACTTGAGACAGCAGAAATTGGTGGAACAGCGTATTCGTTCGAGCGTGTTGGTGTATGTTATCTTCATCTTTGCTGCCATTGGATTTGGCGCTCCGATGCTGTTTGGGTTGAGTTCTTTTTTAATTGAGGTTATTACGGATATTTTTGCGAAGATTGAAATTCCCACTGCAGATATTGGACGAAAATTGCCGTTGACGTTCACGAAAGTTACTATTACTCCCGAATTCGTTAATGTCTACACAATTATTTCGATGATGAGCACGTCGTTAATGGGTTCGTTGATTTTAGGACTCATTTCTAAAGGAAAAGAAAAGGAAGGTTTGAAGTATTTACCTATTTTAGTTGTTTTAACGCTGGTGTTGTTCTTTTTAGTAAAGTTCTTGATTGGATTACTGCTTGGCGGATTGTTTGATATTTAACTTTTTTCTCGTGCAGTGCATTGTTGCATCTACGGGACTTAAGTAAGTAAAAAAATTAAATTTTCTTTCTCGGTGGTTTATCCCATCGTGCAGATTTGCACTTAGGACAGATTAATGGCTTTTCCTTTTTTGAACGAGGTAACCATTCATTTCCGCAATTATTACACTTGTATCCTTTAACCTTGATTTCTATTTCTGGCATAAGATAAATTAATAATCAAACTATATAAATCTTACTAACCATAGTTATACTTTTTTAGTGGTTACTTAACTACAGAAAGGTTTATATAGAAGTATTACTTTAAATAGTTATACTAAATAAAGTAAGATTGTTCTTCGGAACCCTCGGATTCCAAACGTCGCTAAACAAATGAAATCTAAAGAGATAATAGAAGAGAAGTATAAAAAAGTTTCTTGTATTTTTTGTAGTTCTAACAATGTAATTAAGAGAGGAATAAGAAAAACTGAACATAGAGGCCAGGTTCAAAGATTTGGTTGTAAAGATTGTGGTAAAAGATTTTCAATTGATGATGGATTTTTGAAGATGAAAAACCATGAAAAGAAAATAACGCTTTGTATGGACTTATATTATAATGGAATGTCTTTTAGGAAGATTCAAGAACATCTTAAAGCATTTTATCCGAAGAATTGTCATTATTCTACTGCTTATCGTTGGATTGTAAAATATGCTGTTATGATAAGCAATTTAACAGACAATTTGCAAATTAAATCTGGAATTGAGTTACAATCTGATGAAATGGAATACCACAGAAGGATAAGCAAATACCGCAAGGGAAGAGAACAAAATTGGTTTGTTGATGTTATGGATACAACAAATCGTTTTATGGTTTCTTCTGGTTACATGAGAAGCAGAACAATAGACAACATGGTTAAGGTTTTGAAAAGAGGAAAGTTTGCAACAGGAAATCAGGTTAAAGTTATCACAACAGATGGACTAAAAGGTTATCCAAGAATGTTGAAAAAGAGTTTTGGTCTTAAAACTCATTGGAACCATAAAAGTCCAATAATCCATAATGTTGTTATCGCTTCTGAAAGAGGTTTCAATCATCCTATTGAGAGATTACACAATTCAATTCGTGAGAGAACAAAAACCATGAGGGGTTTTCATGGTTGTATAGAATCTGCTTCTGCAATTATGAAAGGTTATGAGATTTATTACAATTTCATAAGAAAGCATCAGGGAATAAATTGTCGTCCTTATGAGTTAGCTATTCCTGAATTAGAATTAGGTAAAAATAGATGGTTGGATTTGATTAAGATGAGTAAGATATAATTAGAAAATAATTTAAATTATAGAAAACCTATTCAATTGATGGGGGCGTCAAAAGGAACACATGAGAAAGTACTTGAATTGCTAGGAGATATAAAGGGTGAGAAAGTCTTAGATTGTGGTGCTGGAAAAGGTTTTTTTACAGAACAATTAGTTAATAAAGATGGAAAGATATATGCTTGTGATATTAATCCTAGCAGATTTAGATTAAAAATTCCATTCAAAAAAGCAAATTTCAATAATCATATTCCATTTAACAATTCTTCTTTTGATAAGATAGTATCTATTGAAGTAATTGAGCATTTAGAAAACCCTGCAATATTCATAAGAGAATTAAGTAGGGTGATAAAGAAGAACGGGCAGCTTATAATAACTACCCCAAATATCCAGAATGTAAAATCAAAATTTCAGTTTCTATTCAAATCAGAATTTCATTGGTTTCAAAAAAATGAATTTGGAAATAAAGGTTCTCGGCATATTCATCCAGTATATTGGAGGGAGATTATCTTTTTACTTGAAAAGTATAATTTTAAAATAGATAAAATAACTGAAAATAGGGCATCAGGGTATACTCTTTATTATACTAATAAAGATAATTTATTTAAAAAAATTAGTTATGTTGTATTGAATTTCTTTTCAGATATGTCCTATAGGATTTTATCTGTTTTTATGTTTCCTAAAAATAGATCTCTCCTTCTGGGAGATATATTGATAATTAAAGCTACTAAAAAATAGAGATTATGGAAATGGGGTTTTTCCTAAAGATAGGGGAAAGCCATTATCTTTTCCTGAAAAAAGAGTTTTTTTAAGTTTTTCTGGGAAAAATTTTACTTTCCTAAATTCTTCTTCATCCATAAAAATTATATCTTTAACTTTCTTATCTGGGTCCAAGTTCTCAACTTTTCCACCGATAATCTCGCATCTAAAAATCAAATGTAATGTGTGATCATCATCACTAACCACATCTTCATAATATGCAAGAGACTTAATCTTAACATCTAATCCTATTTCTTCTTTTACCTCTCTTATTGCACATTCTTCAATTGTTTCATCTCTTTCTAATCCTCCCCCTGGAAGAAGATAATAAACTCCATTATGCTTGTTTTCATGCTTGACTAAAGCAACTTTCTCTTCTTTAAAGACAATGCCTGAAACTCTAACATTCGCTTTCATAATACCTTCCATCTCTTATTACTTTTAAACTATTCGGTCCTTCATTAAATAGCAAGTCCAATATACACATATATGGGTTAAATCCCCCAAATTTCTGATTATATTTTGGGTGCTGATAGTTTTGGAATTCTACAGTCAATCCTTCTCTTTTGAATGCCTTTATCTCCAGATATTTTTTTCCATCTTTTCCAGAAATATATTCAGTTGATTTTAACTTTTTACATATCTCAATTAGAGCTTCTGTTCCATTATTTTTAATCCTCAGTTCTGAAGATAAAACAACTTTACATTTTATTCTCAATTCATTAAGCACAAACTTAATTAATTCTATATTAAAGTTTGATATAAAATTCCAATTTTTTTCATAGATTTCTCTTATTTTTGGGAAGTACTGATTAAAGTATTTTGAACCTGAATAACATGTTTCCAATGATTTTATATGGTCTTTTTTCCATCCTCTTGAGTTATCAATTTTTACTTTGTCTATTATATCACCAAAATTGTAATTAACTGGAACTGTCAGCCAAAACCATCCCTCCTTTCCTTTAATTTTATTTCTATTTTGATAATCATTTTTTTTAAATTGTGTGGAATCATATAAAACCAATATGTCTGCATAATCACATTTATCAAAAAATCCTAAATAAGGTAAGAAATTTGGTTGGTGTATTGTTATTTTCATTTTTCTATAAACCTAAAAACTTCAAAACATTCTGCATATTTTAAATTACTCTGATACCCTCTAAAAGATGTGCTATCTTTTATCGCCCTAATTTCTAGGTATCTTTTTTTTAGCTTCGATAGGGATTTGTATATATTTAATGAATTTATCTTTTCTTTTAGGTAACTGGAAATATCAATAAAGAAGGTTGGTCTAAAATCCAGATCTGATGAAGGAGACTCAAAAAATAATATCTGTTTTACATTTCTTCCTGCGGAAAGAACGGCCAGACAAGTGTTTCTATGGTCTTGGTGTGTATCTCTTAATGAATGAGTATATATCCTGTCTATTTTATGTTTTTTAATGATTTGTTCAATTTTTTTAATTGACTCTATGCCTTGACTTATTTTTGTATCTTTAAAATTTAAAAAATAAATTGTATTTATTCCCAAGAATTTGGCAGATTTTTTTGCCTCCTGTACTCGCTTATTAGTATTTCCTATAGCTTCTCCATTTGACATAATAATTGAAATTATATTATGCCCTTCTGTGATATGTTTTTTTATAGTTCCTGCCATCCCCAATTCATAATCATCGGGATGTGCTCCAACAATTAGGATATTCATATTATCCTCCTATAAATTTCTTCTGTTGCTTCATCAATGTTCATTTCATCAGTATTTAACTCAAAATAGCTTCTTTCTTTACATAAAATTCTCTGAATTTCTCTTTCTAAATCCGATGCGATTTGCGGTCTTTCTTTAATAATCTCGTCCAACTTAGTTTTTACATTTCTAGTTTTAATTCTTTCCAATCTTGTTTCTAAACTAGTTGTAACTAAAAAATTAATATCAAAAGAAGGATATAACCTTTGAAGATAATCGCCAACATACCTATTAATCCCAAAAGAATTAAACACTCTTGAATAAGCCATTACGCTTGGAAAGTATCTTTCTTGTATAAAAAAATCAACTTCCGGATACATTTCTTTTGGATCTCTATCTGCAATCAAACTTAAAGTATAAAAGAATTCTTTAAGGGACGGCGAATGTATTTTTTTAGCGATATTTAAGGGAGTGTTTACCAAACCTGAAGTCTTATTTATTGGACCTGAATTAATAACAATACTAAATCCTTCGTTTGTTAACTTTTGTCTAACGCTTTTTGCAAGTGTTGTTTTCCCGCTCAATTCAGTTCCTTCTAACAAGATTGTCTTCATTCTAATATTACCTCTTTAGTATCTTTTAATTGGCCCCATTTGCCCTCTTTGTTAAGAAGAAATTTTCTAAAGACAAATCCTCCAATATTATTCCATGTTCGTTCAAAAGAAAAGAAGATGATCAATTTTATTTTTCTTTCTTTAATGAGCTTTTTGAAATCTATTTTTAGTTTCATATATTTTTCCATATATCTAAATTCAGGATGATATGAATATAAATTGTTTATATCGCTCCATATTCTCTTCCATTTTTTTATCCAACTTCTAAAAGTATAAACCGGCTGATAATAAACAATTGCATCCTCTGTTTGTTTAATAGTTCCAAAACCAAATCTATGGTAGATAGAATGAGTCAGATAACTATCATCGCCAATAGTTTTTCCATTGATGTCATAAATTCCTCTTCTTACAAGATACATGCCCCCTGTTGCAAATACTTTTTTATTTTTATTCTTAATATATGGATGAAAGTCAGATACATTTTCTTTTGCTATTACGTAGTCTGGATTTAAGGTTCTAACATTTATGATGTTATAGAAAATGCTCTTTCTTTGAAGGGGAATTTCTTTCGCATAAAACATTTTTACTTTTTGATACTTTTTTGCGTCAGCTACTATGTTCCTTATTGCATATTCTTTGAGCCGTACATCACAATCTAAAAATAAAATTCCCCAAGATTTTTTATTTACCAATTTAATAATCTTCTTTTGAGAGCTAATTTTACCTAAAGGAGTTTTTACAATTAAGAGTTTTTGATCATGATTCTTTATTGTGGCTCTTGCAATTTTTTCTGTTTTATCAGTACAGCCACTCAATCCTATGAATAATTCACTATTTTCTTCCAATAAATTTATTTCTTTTATTACCTCCTCAAGTAGGTTTTTTATATTTTTTTCTTCATTATGGGCAGAAACAATTATAGAGATCATTTTCTTGCTTTGTAAACTGAAAGTATTGCCAATTTATTAATTACTGGAAGATTTTCCAACAGCCTATCTAAGTTATCATATCTTTTTGAAAATGATCCCGAAATTAAGTAAAAATCTTTTCCATTCTTACTCTTAATTTTAACTGGAGCCAAAACTCCCAATCTTGTTTCTTCTTCTACTTGAAATCCTTGAGTTGTTAAGACTCTTCTCATTTCACTTGGCGCAATATATCGAAATATTCCTTCTCCTTTATTACTTGATTCTCCATTAAAAATTGCCCTTATACCTTTTGATATAGTTCTTGGAATAAATCCTAAATCATAAGGATTACTAGTTGTACAAAGGTAAACACCATTTGGTCTAAGAACCCGATGAGCTTCGCTAATTGCTTTTTTATAGTTTGGAAAATGGACTAGAGCATCAATGCAAGTAACTACGTCAAAAGATTCGTCATCAAAATGTAAATCTTCTCCATCTCCTCTATGCATTTTGGTAATATCGCCTCTTTGATAACCAATATCAAGCATTTCTTGAGAAATATCTAAAGAAATAGTTTTTAGTCTTCTTTGGTTTAACATTCTTGAGACTCTTCCCTTCCCACATGCGATATCTAGAGCACCAGTTGCCTTTTCCCCATCCAACATTTTCTCCAATATTTTAATCTCTCTTGCAAAAATATGTGATTTATCGCCCGTTTCCGGTTCCCACCAAGAGGAAACTGTTCCCATCCTACTAAAATAATCTTTAACATATGTTTCTTCCATTTTACTCCTCAAAATCTCTTAATTTATACTTCATCCCATATCTTTCAGCAAAAGATTTTACTTCTTCATCAGTTATTTTTCCAAGTCTTATGAATCCCAAAGTAACATCAAGGTCTGCTTCTTTTGCCCCTTCTCCAAATCTTAAAGCATCACTAAAAGCACCATTATCAATTTCATTAACCCCTGGTTTTACTAACTTATCATAGTTTTTTTTGTCTAACGCATTAACACTAAGATAGATGTGAGATACACCTGCCTCTTTAAGTTCGCTAATTCTTCTCGCATCCGGACTAATAAATCTAAAATAGGGCCATCCTGTAGTTGTAACCTGTATTTCTAAATTACCATTGCTACCTTTTTCCCTGACATGACTTGCGATTGATTTCAGGTCTTCAAACCTAAGTATTGGCTCACCATAACCACAAATTTTTATTTTTTTGAGATTAACCCCAAAAGCTAAAATTTTCTCAGATTCTTCATTATATGCCTGCATAATTTCTCCAACACTAGGATCTCTAGAAAGATACAAATTAGAAACACCCCATCCCTGATCTCTGTCACGTATGCAAAATGCACAAGCATTAGGACAAGCATTTGTTACATTCAAAGATAACTCTTCAAGCCCTCTCCTATAGTAAACAATATTTTGTTCATCTTCGACTCTCCCCTTCAATTTTCCATAATTTATTTGAGGCAGATTTATACTCATAAAATCCTAAGGAGGTAGATAAATATATACTTTTTGTGTTTATATTTATAATCTGTATATAAATACATATTTACGAAAGATTTATATATTATTGTGTATTTAAGAAAGTAATGAAAAGAAAGATAGTTCAGCACGGAAATAGCACGTTAAGTTTGTCACTACCATCAAAATGGGTTAAAAGCAATAACATACAGAAAGGACAATTATTAAACATAGACATTTCTGAAAGGGGATTAATTATAAGCCCAGAAAAAACAAAGTTTTCGTCAATTGAAATAAATCTTTCCAATGAAAAAGAATGGTATATTAACCGGATTCTTTCCCATCTTTATACTTATGGATTTGATGAAATCAAAATAAATTATACTGAACAAAAACAATTATCCCTGATCAGAAAAGTGTTGGCTGAACTTACCGGCTTTGAAATTGTTGAAAGTAATCCAAGGCATTGTATAATAAAAGCCGTAGCATCAATTGATACAATAGAGTTTGACAACAACATAAAAAGAATTTTATTTCAGATTCTTTCACAATTTGATTATTTTATTGAGGATATCGAGAAAAAAAGTTATTCAAATCTTGATGAAACGTTAGAAATATATAAAGTTGTAACAAAACTTATTAATCTCTCAAAAAGACTAATAAACAAGAATTTAGTTTTTGGCAAAAATACATCAAAATACGCTTATAATTTTTTAATAGGGCTCTTAAATATTTCAAGATCAATAATTTACTCGTATAAATATGCAAAAACTAATAATTCAAAACTTAATGAAATAGAGTCCAATTTAATAAAAAAGACTAAGGATTTTTATCAAGAACTCATGAGTGCTTATCAAAACCAAGATATGATAAAAATTAAATCTTTCTTAGACGAAAGAGAGACAATAAGCGAAGATTCTTTAGAAATTTTGAAAGAGAAAAATCCTGTTGTTATTCATTTCTTTTTAGATATGTTCAAAGAATTCTCAGCGATAAGTAATTTTGTCATTATTTTGAATACTAATAAAGAAAACAAAACTGAAAATTAACTTTTATTTAATCATGGTTTAAAAATAACCAATAAAAAGTCCCGATAACGCAACAATGCACTCGTGCAGAAAGCTTTTTATAGACCAGAGGGTAGTTCCTACATGAGGTCAAAAGAGGATGCCTGTCGCAGTTAAAACACCACGTATGTCTTCTGGAGTTCCTGGACTTGATAAGCTAATTGAAGGCGGATTCAAGCAGGGAAGCATCAATCTCATTTGTGGCGGAGCTGGTTCTGGTAAAACTACGTTCGCTATTCAATATCTTATTGAGGGTTTCAAGAAGGGAGAATCTGGGTTGTATATCACGTTTGAAGAGAAAAAAGACAAATTATTTGAAGACATGCTGGAATTTGGATGGGATTTAGAGAAATACGAACGATTAGGATTGTTTAGATTCTTGGAATACACGCCTGAACAGATCAAGAGGGTGCTTGTTGAGGGTGGAGGAACGATTGATGCCATCATCACCCAACTGAAAGCAAAGAGGTTAGTTATTGATTCCATCACGAGCTTCGCCTTGCTGTTCAGAGATGAATTAACACAAAAAGAATCTTCTTTAGCATTGTTTGAATTGATTAATCGATGGGGATGTACCGCCATTTTAACGAGCCAGGCTGTTCAATTATCACCCGAAGAATTAACTGCCCAATTACAGTTTGAAGTGGACAGCATTATTTTGTTCTATCATTACAAGAAGAAAGGCGTGCGTGGACGCGCTGTTGAAGTGCTCAAGATGAGGGGAACAAAGGCAGCCGAGAAGACTGTAAAATTAGAGATGAGCAAGACAGGTATTGTTGTGTATCCTGAAGACATTATTGATTCGATGTGATTATTGCTCTTCTTCCATTCTCTTTCTGATTAACACGACTAAATAAAATGCTATCAAAAGAATACAGATGATGAAGATGCTGATGATGGAAAAAGGAAGGATGCGCTGCGCTAGACCTTTTCCGCATTCAAGATCGTTGCACTGCTGGGAGATGCATTCGTAGTCATAGTTACAGGCCTCACCCAGCTCCCGCAGAGAAAATATCTTTTCTTCCTGACTACAATAGGTAAAACCTTCGATGGTTCCTATCGGTATGCATTGATCTCCCTTGGGACAGCCACCTTGGTCAAGAGTTTGACATGACTTTGGTTTGCTGCTGCAGGTGTTGACGGTACAAGGGTCGTCATCCTCGCAGTCTTTATCTGAGGAGCATTGGTCTTTGTAGAGGCAGTCGTTATCATTGTTGATAGTACAGGAAATGGGGCAACAGCCATCGCCAGGAATGCATTCTTCCAGATCTTTCGTGGTGCATTGAAAAGGAATAACTTCTTTGTTGCAGTACGTTGTTGTACAGGGCTCCAATGAGGTGGAACAATCATCGTCCTCCAGGCACCCAAACAACACCGTTGGACTGGAAAGATTGCTGACACAGATGTTGTTGACACAATTTTTGGCACTTCCCAAACACCCGCAGTCTTTACAACAAGAGGCGTAATCTTCTCCAGCACCACCACTACAAGTTCCGTCACCACAGGAGAAAGGAACGATCACATCAAGAATGGCGATGGGAGGATTCTTTGAGAGACCGAGAAGCATGATGTGAACGCCACCAATTATTACGGTTTCATTCTTTTTTGGAATGTGGCCGAAATCTCCATCAACTTGCATGTTGACGCCATCATTCAAAATACCAATAAAGGTAACGTTCTTGCCATTAATCATTTCACCTTGACCAGCATCGACATAGAGTTTTTCTGCTGTGACTACGCTACTTAGCAGCACCACCATTCCCAGCATGAAGAAGATCTTGCTTATATCCATTTTTTGAAACGATAGGTCCATAACATGACTGCCATCAGCACGATCATTCCTGTTACAATCATCCAGAAGATGTTGGGATCTGTTGCCAAAGGAAGCTTGACGTTCATGCCGTATAATCCCGTGACGAGCGTGGGAATTAGTAACAATGAAGCAAAGATGGTGAAAATGCGCATGACGTCGTTTAATCTGTTTGAAACAGCCATCAAATACAGGAATAATGAGGTGTTTAATCGCTCGATGAACAGTTCTACTTCCTCGATCATCTGGGCCACTTCAACGTTCAAATCATCAAACATGTGCTGCTCCTTGAAAATATCTAATTTCGTGAGCGAAACTATCGCTTCGTGGTTGCCTAGCAAGGATTTGTGAAGATATGTCAGACGTGTTTTTGTGGATGATATCTTCCGGGTGCCTTCAGAGGTGTATTTGTGCACTACTCCTTCTTCAATTTGGCTTAATAGATCGTCGATTTTGTCGATAGGATCAAAGTACTCCTTGATCATTCTAAACAGGAGCGTGTAGAGCAGGTATTCTGTTCCTCGCTGCATGACTTTCTTGAAGATTTCGCTTTGTGGATCGATGTCGTCAAAGGATCGCATATCAGAAGAGTGAATCGTGAGCACATATTTCCGGGTAAAGAAAATTCCTACTGGTGTAATCGGATGAGAAGATCTTTCGCTGATGCCGTTGTAGATGATCAGGGTGTACTCGTTGGTTATTTTAACGCGGGAGCGTTCTTTTTTATCCAACGCGTGACGCAATTCCACCAAAGGAATGTTTGTTTTTTCCTTGAGGTGATTGAGCTCTTCATTGGTTGGATCTGAAAGGTCTATCCACGCAATAGAGCGAGCGAGCTGAAGGTCGTGCAATGATTGCCGCACTATCTTACCAGAAACAGATGCGTACACCTCTATCATTACCAAGTAAGGCTTATTTATTCTTTATAAACATACTGACGTTGCTACGGAGTTGTTGCAGAATTCGCTTATTGGACGGTTAAGGTGGTGGTCACGCCTTTTTCCTTGTGGCCAGAGAGAGGGCAGTATACTTCATATGTTCCTGGGTCCAGCTTTATCGTGACGCTATCTACTTCATCCAAGCTGACTGCCACTTGATTGCCCACTGCCTTGCCTGTTGCTTTGTTCACCACTCTCAGGGCATGCGGGTATTTTGGACCGTTATTCGTGACAATGAACTTCACATTTCCAGCAGGAACAGTTGATTTGTCTAATTTGATGTCCCATTCAGATACCGTTGTGGTGACTGTTGTTACGGGGCCTGTTGGTTCTGGCTCAGGTGTTGGTTTTGGAGTTGAGGGAGTAGATGGAGTTTGATCATCTGGCGTGGTTGGCGTTGTCGATGGTGCTGCGGGCTGCGGAGTGCAGCTACTGAGAACCAATGCCATAGCAAGTATGCTGAGAATTGCAAGAACTGATGTCCAAGCCGCTCTTTTCATATCGTATTCCAGGCCTTTTTGTCTTTTTAAATGTTTTTGTGATGGAGTTGCTATGTTCTTTTCTTTACAGGAAGCTATTTAAACAATCTTGAGGTGGAGATTATTATGGAGTATTATGGAAAAGAGGCTGATGCTGTTCTTAACCTTTTAGCGACTTCTCCGAAAGGACTGCGGGATGAGGAAGCACAACGACGACTGCAGGAATATGGCCCCAATTCCCTTGTTGAACATCAGCGCATCAATCCTTGGATGATCTTTTTTCGCCAGTTTCGCAACTTAGTGGTGTATATTTTGTTGGGAGCTACGCTTCTTTCCTTCATCGTGAGGGAATATCTTGATGCATATGTGAT